>Ga0214542_1006930_pt1 | contig 20178 bp, 10 predicted proteins | sample CNSS1metaG_FD_160096 | JGI IMG/M metagenome (GOLD analysis project Ga0214542, IMG submission 160096) | Root nodule microbial communities from cowpea collected in UCLA plant growth center, Los Angeles, California, USA - CNSS1 | ecosystem: Host-associated > Plants > Roots > Nodule | place: USA...
TAATAATGAGACAAAATATGTAATATATCCTCAAAATTTGGATGTCATTTTAATATTTCTTTTCTTTTTAGTTTGATCTGCAATTCTAGAATAAATAATAAAAAAGGAAAACTCATTCAAATTTTGTTAAATATAATTAATTTCATTTTTTGAAAAATAGTCTTTTACAAGTAATTGGTAGTTTTATATCCATGTTTGATTCCGAATGTTAGTTAGAAAAATGAAGATAATTTTAAATTTTAAATTAATAAGAATATTAAATGAAGCTTTCATTGTTTTCTCTGTTTTTTTCTTGTTAAGATATCTCAAAATGTGATATCTATGGACCTAATAATTGTTTTGACTAGCAAATCTTCGCAAATAATAAATACATGGAATTTTACGTATAGAATCCACAAATATTTATTGTGCAATTTTTTAATTATAGACAAAGTAAATTATAAAATTTTAGGATTTAAAAATAAATATGAAGATAATAATTAAAAATACTAAATATAAATAACATAAAGATACACTACTAAAAATTCTCATATTACATAAAAATTTTCTTACAAATTTGTTAAAAAAAAATTGCAAGAAATTTTTTTTTCTTGCTATTTCTTTTAAGAATTTTAATTGGTAGGTAATTCCTTCATGGGTAATTATTTTCTACAAAATTATAAAATTTGCAAATATTTCTTACAAAATTTATTGTGAAAAATGTTTTATACAAAATATTTTGCAAAAATATTGATAGCAATTTTCTGCGAATTTTTTTTTTTACAACAAAATTTATAAATATTTTCTATGAAAAATTTAAAACAAAATTGGTAGGAAATATGAGTTTTTTTGAATATTAAGATTATTCAAATATAAACTCATCTTTCTCACCCGATTCACTCTTATCCTCATCTAACAATTTAAATTACTTAGTTTAATGGTTCACGAATTTAATTTGATTTTCATATCAAATGGAGAAATCTTAAATCACTGAAAAAGATCTCATCTTGATAAGTTTATTATGATGACTCTTGTTCTTATATTATAATAAGATGCTTGATATATTAATTTTATCTTGTCACATATCTTTTGAGTAATTAAAGAGGATTTGAGTTAAGTTTAACATGATAGGATAAGTTCTCCCCTAAATTAACACATAAATTTAAATTATAATAGTAATTAAAATATTAAAAATATATATTTTATCGTTCAAATATAATTTAAAATTAAAAAAATAGTAATGATTTATTTAATTAAAAAAAGAAAAAATAATTATGAACAAAAATAAAATTTGTCCAATATCTTATATGCATTTATGCATATAATTATTGAGATATAATTATTTAATTTTTTTTAAATACTGCTTATAATTTTAAAATATTATATACTTTTTATAGTATAAAAACTAGTTATATAACTTATTCTTACAAGGTCGAAGTATACTTCGTAAAGTCTTCTAACAAACTTCAATAGATTCACGTCCTTAAACTCAAAGGGTACCCGTTCTCAAACGTCACAGATAGGAAGTGAGGCCTGCAAAAGACACTTTGATGCCAAAGTCGGTATAGGATGTCAGAGAATAAATGTTGATGAATATGTAACAAGAAATGAAGCTGGAGTTTCCACTGATGTCAAAAGTAAAAAATAACAGACGTCAAAAGCCAGGTTGTTGGTGGATCCATGTTTATCTAAGTTGAACCTGACTCATGTTTAATCGAGTTGCACCTAACCACACCAAGACTAGGTAAAATTGAGTCAACCCTGAACCAAGTTGAGCTGAGTTTGCCCCATCCTAGTTCAAGCTAAGTCAACTTGGGTCCAGGTCAAGATAGTTTGAGCTTGGTTGAGTTGAGTTGAGTTGACTAGATTAAGTTAAGTCAGTCCAACCGAGTCGACTAGGGTCCAAGTCAAGTCAAGTCAGGGTGGGATCGCGTTTAACTGAGTTGGGCTAGGCCTATGTTAAGTCAAGTTTAGTCGGGTCCAATTTGGGTTGAGTAATGGTCGAGTTGGACCTAGATGAGACTAAGAGAAATCAGATTAGGTTAGGCTAAGTTTAGTTGGGTTGAGATATCGAGTCAATGTCATGTCTAATTAAGTTGGGTTAATCCCATGTCAAGTTGAATCGAGTCTACGCGAGCTCATGTTGAATCAAATTAACCCAAACCCAAGTCAAAATATATCATGTTCATGCATTGGATGACAACCATTATTCATTAAGGTATTCAAACATGTTAGAACAAAGAAATTTTGTCTTTTTTATGTACTAATTGAAGTTATTGTCATTTTAATGTACTAATTGATGTTATTACCTTTTGTCCATCAATTTTACAATCCTTAATCATTGCATTTGTATTAAGGCCGAATAGTACCAGACCTCGATAGAATTCTATACCTCTTTTATCCTTCAACATGACCCATACTAAAGATTGAAGGGCTGGTATATTGACCAAGGCTGAATAGTACTCGATCTTGGTAGAATTCTAGGTCGGATACTATTTAGCCCCATTTAGACAATCTCACACATGGTCCTCAGCCTTGGCAGAGTCTTAGAGCCGGATACTTAGTCCAACTTATGACTAGTTCCCAAGATTTAGCAATTATTTCCCTTGGTCAGATACTTGTTGGACCATTGATGATGGCTTCTTCTTGTCTCCATTGAAGCTTGCATGAAGAATGAAGGCTCCATGGATGGTGTTGGATGTGGAAGCATGAAGGAAAGAAGCTTAAGGTGTTTGATTTGGTGTAGGTGAAAGATTCTTAAGAGAGGTGAGGCCAACTCCTAAGGAAGAAGACTAGAGTAAACTAGAGAAGTGTTCATTCTAAGGTGAGCTCAAAAGAGATTTGTGCACAAATTTAGGCAGCACTTCATTACTCAATTTCAAGCTGAATTCTACATGTCCTAAGCCTTCTATTTATAGGCCAAAAGGAGACCAAAGAGTCTCCAAAAAAATGGAGAGAAAAAGGAGTCTAGAAAGTTAAATTTTGGAGCCAAAAAGGAGCATGTGGGAGGTGTGACTTGCCACCTAAGCAAGTCATACTTGTCTTGCCATGGGAAGCTAACTCTCATCTTTGGAGAGCAAGTTTGAGAAGCTTCTACGCTTTTTTAGAGTAGACACACTACTCTCGGTCCATTTGGCCCAATTCCCCTTTTTGGTCCAAAATTACTTCTAAAGCCTAATTTCCTTTGAGGCCCAATACATGACCCAAAAAAATACTATTCTACTGGGCCCAAAATACAAAGCCCAAAATAAAATCCTAATCTAGTATTTACAAGCAAAGAGTCCTAGGCTAGGTCTTCATATCTTCCTTGACCCATGTGAAGTTCATCTTGGGCCTTGCATGCGCATTTAAGACTCATTCCTCTTGTATTCTCCTAGCCATGGCTCTTGTTGTAGGTCCCTTGGCTAGAGGCATTTCATCGACTAAGTTGATATGTACCCGACTCTCAAGAGATATAAACAAAAAACAACACTAATTAGCATAGTTGTTAACCATCCACAAGCAATTGAGCCTCTTGGCCCAAGCCCACCCAGGTAATTGGGCCTCCTAACTTAGGCCCATCCAAGTAAGATAAAATATTACTATAAATAATAATGTGGGTCATTGCGATGACAATTTGGCAATTTGCGTATCTATGTGTATGGAGGTAGAAGATGATGGTGAGGGGAGGGGAGGAGCGATTTTCTTTGAGAGTAAGAGAGACGAAACAAAACCTAGTTTTCTTTAAGAGCAAGAAAGACAACGCAACTGCCAACAACCGACAACAAGGGTTAGTTGGGCGATAATTATTCCTCTTTGAACTTGTAGAAGAGATAAAGACAAAAAGAAGTTGTCGACACTAAAGAAGAAACTAAAGGGGTGTCCCTCGAGTGAAACCCTAGTCTCTCCTTTTACCAGCGTGCTTAAAATTGCTAACATCAACAACTTAAAAAATAATTCAAAATTGCTTATAAAAATTCCACATAGACTTACATGTCACCGGATAAAAAAAGTTTTACGGGTCATTCTATCACTATCCGTCAAAGAAAATATTGAAATAACACTTAATTTAAAGGAGATAATGTGAGAGTATTTAAATAAAGTTGTAATTATGAGCGTCCACAAACCACATTGAAACATCAAAATTGCATACATCTGCAGCGTGTTACATCAAAATTTTTATTTTCAAGAGCAAGTTTAGAGTTATAAAAGGCCATCTGATATGAACTTCAAGTGATATTTCTCATCAAGATCATATCACTGTTACCCCCCAAAAATTGTAAGACCCAGCAAATGAGCGTCCTTAAGAGGTGTAGAGAATAAATAGAGTAAGAGTGTATACCACATTTCTTTTATCAGAAAATTTAATTTGAACCGTGTTATCAAATCTGTAAACCCCATTTCATTTGATAATCAAAGAGACATTTAGTATCCGCTGGACATATTTAACAAGAGTCAGAAAACAAAATATAATATTAGTTCCTTGGGGTCTTGGAATGCTAATTCGGTATCAAATATGGTACTGCAAGACATACTAAACTAGATATGCCCTCCTTTTGGGTCCTTGCCTCAGAACTTGCTCATCCATTTTAATATAGTCAAGAAGATATCAAACCCAAATGGACGAGAAAGTTTAAAAGCTGAGATTGATTGAATAGACTTGGGAGTTCCGCGTTCAAAACCGTGGAAGTTCTCATGCAATGCAACGATCTTCTCACTTAGTCAATCAATCAAAGCACTATATCAATAACAAAAACCCATTATCCACTAGCATCATCAAGAACACTGAAGCTTCTATCAAATGCATAATCCACAAAACTGTAGAGAGGAAAGACTCGCTCCCCGTACTTCTCAAATCCATCCAATTCTTCCTTGGCCGTTTCTCTGAGCTCTTCAGCTTTTTCTATTGCCTTTTCTACTCCATTAACCTCTGCATAACTCTTGCCCTTGTTTTTCCTGTCAACACCTCCCTCAGATTTCAATCTATCTTCCAGAATATCATCCACAACTGCATACAATAGCCCAACAGCTCTCCCGTACCTCCTCAGTCTCTCTATCTCATGATCTTCAGCTCCAGCCAACAATCCTCCACACACTGCAGAACACTCTCCCATTTCACCAAACTTTTTCTCTTGAATAAATTCAACTGCATTGGATCCTCCTTCAAGGTCCAGGAACTGCCCTGCAGCCATACCAGTGGAGCCTACAGAGCGAGCCATCTCAGCAATCACACGAAGGAGATTGGGCTCTGGTACAAGGTCAGATGGAGTCTGTGAAACAATGTGGCGAAATCCAAGGGGAAAGAGTGCATCACCAGCAAGAATTGCCATGTCAACACCATAGATGGTATGGTTTGAAGGTTGCCCACGGCGTGACGGGGAGTCATCCATGCAGGGAAGATCATCATGTATCAATGAAGCTGCATGAACCTGATTGCCACAAAAATATAAGATTAACAGTATACTTATACCATGTATGTTTAGAAATACTCAGAAACACATTCAGTTTACTACCATTACTTTTTAGTGAAGTACATACTTCATAATTTCCATTTTGTATCCATCAGGAGTTCAAAACATACGGATTCAGAGAATCTATTTTGTTCAAGAACAATGCAAACTGCAAAGAAAGGTATTCTTAAATTAACGGTTTATCTAAAGGCAGGTACTCTATGATGCAAATACAGCTAGCAAAAGATGGAATCCAAAACACTTATTTACATGAATAACACGACACTCCTAAAACTAACCACGCTACTAAGAAAACTGGTATAATAACTGATAAAACTGTACTATAATAAAAATAAAAACTTGTCAATGATAAGGCAATTCACTCAAATGCCTCGGATCATGAAACCAAGAAGATAATAAAAAAAAAATCATCAGAACCAAAGCAAAACGACTGGGTGCAAAAAGAGTATTACCATTTCAAGGGCGCAGGCAGTAGGGAAGGCAGCAAGGCGGCTGCCCCCAAAGAGTTCACATGCAGAGATGCACATAACAGGTGGGGCTCGCTTGACACCCTTGGCCAGGACTGAATACCTCATAGCTTCATATATCTGCGAAGGAAACTGAACTGGAATGGCTTCATCGAGCTTCTGATTGATCTGCACCATTAGGGAAGCCCAATATGTCCTCAAATCAAAGTCAGAGGCTTTTGATCGAGTGGAAATCGAAGAAGGAGAAGAAGCAGTCGCGGAGCAGCGAATTGGAACCTTCAAATTCGAAGGCTTTGGGATGATGCAGGTGTGAGAAGTGGCCAATGTTGCAATTGCAAAAGGAGCCATCCCTGACCTCTATACGAAAAAGAATAAAGGAAACGATCAAAACATGTTATCAATGTTATCCCTAGTAACCTTAATATCCATACACACCCAAAGCTATACATTTCATCAAACAAGCGGTGGACGAGAAACTTTTACAAATAACATAAAGCATTGGTTCATCTAATTACAGACAAAAACAAACAAACGCAGCAATTGACCTGAAAAATAACTCAAACTCAAATAACAAACTCCCTACCATCAAGAATTTGCAATTTCAACCTCATAGAATCAATCACCTTCCGGGTCAACCATTTTTAAGTTAAGCGAAATACAGAAACACCCATCTAAGACAATAAACTAAAATACAGAAAACAAGTCGGAACAAAAGCTAAGAAGAAAATACCAGATATGAATCAGGGCGAGCGCAATGGAAGAAGAAAGAGTTAAACAGATCGGGCAAAGGAGGAGAGCGAGTTTTGTTGAATTGAGGCAATGATGCAGTGATACAGTGATACGATAAGGTGAGGAGGGGTCAATGGGTAATGCGATTAGGTACAGTAAGGTGTTGGCGTGCTTCTATTGGTTCATTGTTTTTTATTATCAAATTTATATATTACTTTTTTTATTTAATTTATATAAATTAAGTATCTCCCTACAAAATTTCTTAAGTAAAACTATTAAAATGTTTTTTATTTTCATATGAGTTAAATAACTTTTGGTTCTTTGAAAATTAAAATTAGTTTCTCATCGATATTTTGATCCAATTTAATCACCCAACTTTAAACATGTATGAAGTTAGTTATTTTAACCAAATTTTATTAAATGTATTTAACGTTTTAAACACGTTTTATGATAGTCTTTAAATTAGTTATATCGTTTGACACATTTTTGTTTCAACATTAGCTGAGAAATAAGTTTAAAAATTGGAATTAGTCTCTCTTCAAAACTTTGGTCTAATTTAGTCCATCAACTTTAGAAATGTATGAATTTAGTCATTTTAATCAAATTTTGTTAAGTATATTTTATGTTTCAAACGTGTTTCATGATAGTATTTGAGTTGTTTTTACTGTTTAACACATTTTTGCTTCAATGTTAGCTAAGAAACATGTTTGAAATGTCAAATAAACTTAACAAAATTTGTTTAAAATGACTAAATTCATGCATTTCTAAAGGGATTAAATTGGTCCAAAATTTTAAAGAGAGACTAATTCTAATTTTCACTAAAAGTTAAGAGACCAAAAACATATTTAATCATTTTCCTATAATTAATATATTATTTGACTTTATCATTAATTATCGTTTCTATCTTTTTAGTTTTAACTTGATCAATTTGTATATTTTTTCAATAATTTCTAACTCACTTATTAATTGAGTCGAAGATAATTAATTTTTTTAAAAGATTTACCTGTAAGATGAAAACTTAAAAATAAAAATCAATAGAGTCAAAAACTTATAAGTCTTTTAAAAGATAAAATAACTTGATTTCCTATTCAAAGTATATTTACAACAAATAAGTAAAAAGTGTTTATTTGGGAATGTTTGCAATAAGTTATACACATATGTCATTTTGCATCATGGTATTGTCTATAAATCTATAAAATATACACAATGAAATAACATAAAAATCAACACAAAATTTCAAAATATATATCTAAAATGAAAGTTTCTAAGAATTAGCAGAAAGAGGAAAAAACCTAACATCTTCATATGCTAGAACGTGGCTATGTAATATGCAAAAATGTTGCTTGCTAAATGTTGGACGCATAGATCCAAAAGAGTCAACATCATTCTCCTTCTTTATTTGTTGTGCTTACAAAGGATTCATGGTTCACCTTTTCCTCTCTCAACTCAGTTTTTACTCTCTTCTATCTCCTTTCAATCTTTTCCCTTTTTTTGCAATAGGGTTCACTTAGCAGTACTATGATCTCTACTTTTCCATTTCATTGCAAAGTATGGTAAAGAGTCATTGTCTTAAAAATTCAAAATTCAAAATTTGAAATTTGAATCTTCACTCTTCAATCTTCACCTTTTCTTCACTCATCCCTTTTTATTCTTAGGCTATTTAGGGTGATTTTCTATTTTGATTCATCCATTCTTCTTAAACGTTTTTTTTTCAGGCTTGAAGAATGTTGTGGGTGGGATGGTACTATCCAAGACAAAATTCAGGATCAACATGGACCTAACAGTTGAGCAAAAGCCACCATTAGCGCCAGAAGGCTACATTCTCATTCTAAGGAGGAGGATTTTGAAGAACCTTAAGATCAATGGAGGGAAACAATGAGGAAACTTGCGAGGTGTTTTCCCATTGCTATAGTTACATGTAGATGTAGAGACAAGGTGTGCTTAATTTCAACTCTCTCTTTATTATTTTCTTTTTTTTTTCAGGGAAAAAAAGAAGTAATTTGGCACTGTTTTACAAAAAATAGGTTTACAATATTGTGCATGAGTTGTATTATGCTAGAAGCCATGGCATGGATATCCCAAGGCCAATAATAAACTCCAAATACAACACTTAAATGAGTGAAGTGAACAACCTATAATATTGCAATATAGTAAGACTATGATTTTTACCATTTCTAGGAAACAAAATATTAATTTTAGTTTGATTCTTACGATCTATAAGACAAAGGAAAGCCAATTCTTTTTCAACTTGCCAATGAATTTCATCCCATGATACATGAGGTTGGTCAACTTTTCATGCCTCCTCATCTTAATTTTTATTTAATTTTAAAAATTAATTAGAATGTTGTGGGTGGGATGGTATCAATCTCTTCTTGGGTATGCATGCCCACAAGGTTGAGATTGGGGATTTCAAGACTTACCTTGAAGGGTATAAGCCTAGGTATCTCTTCTTTCTTTGATGTTCCACACTATCCATTTACAAGAAGAGTTGTTTATTTTTTCCAAGGTCTAAGGTTAAGTGTTTTATTCATTCACGTTTCATTTTTATTTAATTTCATGTTTGTTTTGTTCAGGACATTCACTCTTAAGAGACAGGTATATCCTGATTTTGAGGTTCTTCCTTTCTTTAAATTTTCCTTATTCTAATAAAATGAGTATGACATATTACCATCCACTTCGCAATAATTTATACTCACGTTTTGTTTTAGTGTTTGGTGTTGTGTGGGCATCAAAAATACTATATGGATATTGTACACCTATGTAATCTTCTTTTGTTTGACAAATAAAAACATACTTACCAAAGTTATTATTTCAAAATTTGAATTTCTTATTGCATATGTTAGTTTATAATTGAATAACTTCACATTATGATCATTTCAATTACACTAAGAAAAATATCATTTTCTTTTAGATGGAATCATTTTTGAAACATAACCATAAACAAGCACTGAATGTTTGATATTTTGCAATATTGTTTATTTCAAATATATAATAATGTACTTTATCATTTTGTATATTCAACATCATGCGAACATTGTGATTGATGAAATGTTAGATGCGCCAAAGGCTCCATTTGTTTTTGTTCTTGTTGTTTGTCTATAGAGGTTCTTGCTACTACCACAGGAATGGCTGCAGGAGGTAACTTTGTACCCTTTCTCAGCTTCTGAATCACATTTTCATCTCTTTTTTTTTTCACAAGAGTTGTCAACTTTGTTTTGTGAGTACAATAATATTCAGTGTAAATTTGACTTAGGATAAAAGTCTTTGTGTGTGTGTCTTGAATTTATTTAATTTGTTAAAATGGTGTTTAACAAGTTAAATGGCTTACACATATAGTTATGTGAATAACATATTAAATCAATTAAAATAACAATTAATCAACTGATTTTACTTAACTAAGTGAAATCAATTGATTGAGAATTACTTTCAATTGATTCAATATGTTAGTTTACATACTATATATCAATTTTTTTTGTGAGATGAGGTGAGATTTTGAAAAACACAAAACCGCTCTTGAAAATTTGCTCAATCTCATTCTTTCAGAAAAAAAAGTATATGTTGTTGTTGATTGAAAATCATTCAAGAGGTGTTAGAGCTGTGATTGCTCCTTGTTAGCGAGTTGAAGAAGGTTCTTGATTGACTAGGGATAGTTCATCTTGAGGTTTGATCTTCCTTGTGTCTTTGTCTGTTTTTATGTGGTGTTCTTGGTGTGAGCCTAGGTTTGCGATAGTGATTGTTGTTGTGCTTTGATTATTTGTTATGTGATTCAAGAAACTTTTATTATGTGTATTTTTCTTTTTCAAGAGTTCAATTGTAAGGATATTGTAATATCTTGAATAAGTGAAAAGTCAAGCTAAGGTTATCTTGACTAACTGGATGTAGCTCCATTGGAGTGAACCCGTATGAAATTCAAATATATTATTTTCATGTTTTTGCAAATTTAAAGTTCTAATTGGTTGTTTCAAGAAATGCTCTAAATTGGATCTTTAATAATAATTTTGGTGTAATTGCATAATCTGTTAATAAATCATTGTGTTCCTTACTTTTATGATTGACCTTTAATATCATAGTAATCATATATGTAATTTGATTGTCATGTGAAATATTATAAAATTCACTGTCAGAATTTTAATCAACTGTTTTCACATTTCAATTAGTTGAAATGTTAGATCCAGGAATGAAGCAAGCTTCAAATCTCGTGACCAATCAAGTTTAAGAAAATCATTTTCATAAGTATTTGAACTGAACAAATTTTTAAAGGGCAATTCAACCCCTCTCCTCGTGAGAAACCCTTTTTAGTGATTACAAGTAATTCTTAAACTAGAGAAGTTTAGCTTTGAGAAAAAGTTATTATAAGGTAAGGGAAACTTATTATTTTAGTAAGTTTAGTTCTTTATCTACCTTTTGATATATAGATTGGTTGGATTGAATTATTTCTCAATATGTTTTGTGACCCGTTGATGCAAATCAAATGTTTTGCTTGTAATTGTATGCGAAGTCCTTGTGAAGGAAAATGGCAGTGAGGATGAAGTTGTAGAAAGTTATATGTGATAATTTAATTATGTATGTATAAGTAATTGTTAAGTTGACTGAGTTGTTATAATGGTATGATGGTTAAGTGTTTGGGTAGTATGATTATTGCGAAAAGAAACTAGTTATGTTATTGATGAATCAATCAAGTTTGAAACTGTAATGGTTATGTGAAATAGAAATGAGTTGAAGGTTCTGTTGAATTATGGTGATTAGATGAGTATTTCAATAATGATATATCATTTTAGTTGATTTGGCTTAGGTAAAATTTGATCCGAGTATTGTGTATCAAATTAATCAATTGGCATTTTCTGGTTTGTCATTAAATTAGATTCATTTTATACAAGAGAAATGCTAAAACATTTAAGATAGATCCAATAGATCAATCTGATTCGTATATCAGATATTGTTTTTTCAAAATTGCCACTAGGCAACGCATCAATATTGTTGGGCACCTTCTGCAAATTATGTTCCAGTGGTCTATAGTAAGGGATTTCCAACTACTGGGCAAAGGGGTCTCTAGTATCCAGTCAACAAATGGATGCTAACGATTTCTAGAAAAGGGTTATGAAGGTGTTAGTGGTACCACATGTATGTTGGTCAGTGTCATGATTGTTTTCCTCCACCATCGAGTATTCTTTGAGGAAGAGATTTAGTGTGCTGTGTGGGGTTATGCTAACTTGTTTCGTATTTCGTCCCCTCCAATTTCTTTTCATCATAGTGTTTTCCTCCCTTAAAGCCTCTATCGCCTCAGCATTTCGCTTCTTTAGCTTAGTGAGCTCTTTTTGGAATTCCATTAGTAAATCCTTTTCACTTTAATTGTTTCTCGGTTCTTCAATCACAACTTATCTTTTGTTGTTCATCTACCTCTAGTGGATACCATCAAACTTTCTTCTTGCAAGAAACTTCGGCCTTATAGTGGGCGCTAAATATTCTTATAGGATCGAAATATATCCTAGAAGAGTCCCACAAGAAGTGCTCATAAACACTTGTACCTTCAATTCAAGATGTCTTCTTCCACACTTCCAAGTAGTCCAAATGTACATGGAATCGACGTCTTTTCACTTTAGAAACCACTTTTTTAGAGTTTTCTACGACTCTCTAAGTATATAATATTTTCACTCATCTGTTTGACGATCAAAGATCACCTCTATGATCAGGGTAACAAGTTCTACAAAGGTAACCAATCAATTTCTCCTGTTTAGTAAGTTGGTTTTTTGCCTCTTTTCTCGATCCAAACTGTCTTTCTCTTTTCATGTAGGCAATCAGTGCAACAGTAGTCCAAGTCAACAATGAACATTGGTTGATATACTTCCTTAGTCGGACACTACAAGATGCAGAGACAAGGTATGAAATGGTGGAAAAAGTAGCATTATGTTTAGTAATCACAACAATGTGGTTGTGACCTTACTTCTAAAGCCATTCCATTATAGTCAAAACTGATTACTCCATCCAAAAGATTTTGCAGAAGCCAGACTTAGCAGGTCACATGTCTTCCTAGTCTGTTCAATTTTTAGAGTTTAATATCCAATACGAGCCACGAGGCCCAATAAAGGCACAATGCCTGGATGACTTCATTATTGACCTGTAGGGAACACAACTTGCTGACTTTTAGTGTTGAAAGAACCAAACGAGTTGGTCATTGAGAAGTCACTCCACTTCAGTTTCAAAACCTCGAACAATCAAGTTGAGTATGAGTCCATCATGACCGACCTCGCCTTGTCTAAAGAAGTAAGAGTTCAAAGGTTGATATGTTGCATTGATTCCAGGATAACTATAGGTCTTTTAAAGGAAGAATATCGAGTAAAGGACGCCTTGTTACTACAATATTATCATAGTCCAAGACATGATAGATGGTTTCACGGAGGTCTAACTCGAACACATCCTTAGCAATGATAACATACGAGATGATATGTTGTCCAAGTTAGTAAGCACCAAATCTAAAGGAAGATACAAGTGTTTACTACAACAATTGTTTGATGAGTCATTATTTTTTCTTATTCAATTGCCTTTTTATGCCCATCTTAATCATAATTTAGTGCTTAATTCTCTATTATTAGTGCATTTTCATCAATTGGGCTTCATTGGACCATTATTCTGATTTTTGATTAATTTAGCATTAATTGGTCTAATTTTCGTTTATAATTATTTTGTAAGTATTTTTATGAAACAATTTTGGAGCTTGGACATTAATCTTAAGATGAAGAGAGCTTCAATTCCACATCATTTCCACGTCATTCAAGTGATTGGGCCAACGTTTTCAGCCCATAGTGCCATTTTTGTAATTCTGCACCTCATAATGACATTTTTTGTAAATAAGTGGAACTATGATGATGTGACCACGAGTTTTGTAGGGTTTAGGGTTTTTGGGACAACCCTCTTCTCCCCCATTCCAATTTTCACATTGTAGGAGAGCGCTCATTGTTGGGTTTTTCGTTTTCCTCTTCTTGGAACACATTTAGAGCATTTTTTGAACACTTGCATACTATTTCAGTCTGTTTTCTTTAAGATGGTGATGTATTTTCGTTTACCTTTGATTTGTAATTTCAATTCCATGACTTGCTTATTTCTTGGAAGAGATGCAATTAAGCTTTGTGGTTCTGATTTGCATTTGCGTTTTTGTTCTCTCTTCATCTTGATTTTTTGATGAATAGATATCTTACATATGTTAATGCTTAATTTACAGATTAGGCAATGTGTTCTTAGTTGAGTTTGTTCATGCTTAATGAATTAGCTTTGCTGCCTCAGATAAATGGATGTATACTTTGTTTAATTGCGTTTTGAAACACGTTTTTGATGTTCGCTTAGTGAGTTTTGAACGAGTGGATTGGGTGAGACCAAAACCCTAATTTTGTGACCCATGATAAATGAAATTGCATTCAAATTCAAGGAGTCAATACTTGCAATTACGTTTTGTTAATTTTATGTTGGAATTTGAATTAAATCTGAATCTTTCAAACCAAACCCCGCTTTGTGTTGAATTATATCTAGAAAGCTTTGAATAAAAGTATTGGTGACTAGGAGACGACCTTAGGTTAACTTCTAAGTACTGCATTTTAAACTATTTTATTTGGTTGGTATGACCTCGATCAGTGTTAGTATCACCATCCATAAAAGAACTAGATAATTGCATGCAGGTCAGCAGAGAGGGTACCTATGGAGCCATACATCTACTATATCAAAATCGGTGAAATACCAAAGGGGCAAGAGAAAAGATGGATACGCAAGGTAGCACAATACACAATGATGAATGAAAAGTTGTTCCGTAAGGAGTATAGTCGGCCCTTGCGGAAATGTGTCACCTCTGACCAAGTCGCCTATGTAATACAAGAGATACACAATGAAGTATACGAGTACCATTCCGGCACAAGAACCATGACGGTTAGGATATTATGAGACGAATACTTATGGCCTACGATGGAAGAAGATTATGCAGAGTGTGTGAAGAAAGTATTCCATACAAGAAGCACATAAATATAATCCATAACAAGCAAGAGCCACTACATAACGTGTTCACATCATTGCCCTTTTAAGAGTAGGGGATGGATATTATCAAACCTTTTGTGCCAGGAAAAGGCCAAGTGATAAGTTTCAAAAATAAGTAATTTTTCCATTTGAAATTGACACTTGTCATGTATCAAATGGTGCTATTTGTGTACAAAAAAAACTTCCTCAGCTTAAGATACAGAATGAGATATTGAGAATTAGAGTTTTATGAATTATAATGATATTTTGTTGTTTTGCAGTAAAAATAAAGAAAACATCAAGTGTGTAGCTGAGCCACAATATTGAAGCTTAGCCATGACAGTATAAAAATAGGACAACATATTTGGACTTTCTGGCTGAGCACAAGAAATAAAGTTGAGCCTCATGAGGAAACCCTCTTTGCAAGGAAACCTAGAGCCCAAATCCATAAGGTTGAGCAACCAAGAAAACCCTTCTAAGAAGGAGACGTCACATGCTAAGAACTAGGACAAGAGATTAAGCTATAAGGAAACCCACTTGTGAAGTAACCCCTGTGGCTGAGCACCACCAAAAAATTCCTATAAATAAAGAGCTTGGGTCCTCATTTTAGGCATTGCGTGGTGGTTGAAAAACATAGCAGTAGTATAGAATAGGGTCTGTGAGGCACAGGGGAAGTGCTCTTTGTGTAAATCTTATGTGTAGATGCTACTAGAATTGCATTGCAATATTCTATGAGTAGCTAAACTCCTTCGTGCCAAGGTTTGATGTAATCAATTATGGTTCTATTCACTTCTACTTCTTGGGTATTTATGTTTCATTTCATTCAATTGTTTGTGGTTTGATTTATGCTTAATGATGACTTGATCATTCATCTTATTTCACGAGTTTGATTTGATTGGAAGATTGGTCTCAAATTGTGTGGATGAATTGATGACTCATCCTATTTCACTGGTTGGGATTGAGTTGAAAGAAGGATCTCAAACTGAGGTCTAAATCATCATACCTGTTTTGGTGCTGATTAGTAGTCAAAGGGGATACTCGAGGAGAGAGTCTTGCACATTAAAGCAAGGATTCATTTACCAGGAGTTGAGGAATCACATTCGGTTTCAAGTCCTTAGGTTCTAGTGTATCAGGGATGAACCTAGATCTACATAGAAAGAGTACTCCCAAGATATTGAATGATTTGCAAAGTAAGTAAACAAGATGGTAATGGTGTAGTAAAAGAAGATGAGATGAAATCAATTCATAGACCCTACTCCACTAAATCTATCTAATAACTACTATCTATTTTTACATGCACTCTTTATCAAAAACCAAAAACCCAAAAATCAAACTACCAATATACTTATTACATCCCTGTGGATACGACACTTGTTGATATCACTACGTACCGGTACACTTGTTGGAAATGGTTTTTGTGAAACAGTCATCACCAAGTCAAATCCCTACTTGTGGGCATTGATTACTTTTCCAAGTGGATCCAAGCAGAACCCTTAGCAACTATCACAACTCAACAAGTACAACAGTTCGTATGGAAACAATATTGTTTGCCGATATGGTGTCTCGCACACCATCATTACTGACAACGGAAGACAACTCATCGATAAAGGCCAAACCAAGTTCTATCATGTCCTTGGTATCAAATATAAAAGAAGTTTAGTCGAACATCCTTAGTGCAATGGGCAGGCAAAGGCTGCGAAACAGACCATCTTAGTCGAATCGAAGAAAAGGTTATATACGACCAAAAGTAAATGGCTAAAAGAACTTTTAGAAGTCTTGTGGGCCTATAGGTGCATCCTTTAGTCCTCAACGAAAGAAACACCCTTTAGTCTAATTTATGGTACAAATGCTATGATACCTGTATAAATCGGACAATCATCACTACGATGAGATCACTTCGATGAAGACCTCAATGATAGCAACCTCAATACCAATCTGGATTTGTTAGTGGAAAAAAGAGAAAAAGCCCACAAACAAGAAGCCGCAACCAAGCAGAGAGCGTTTAGAAAGTACAATTCTAAGTTGCACCCGAGATTGTTTCGTAAGGGAGATCCAGTCTGGCAGATGGCAAGTTGTGCAAGGAAATATGGCAGCAAATTCTCAGCAAATTGGGAATGGCCTTTCCAGGTACTTGAAGACATCAACAAAGGCATATACAAGTTAGAAATGTTATTTGGTGGACCCGTCTCCAGCACTTGGAACGTCTCCTATTTGAAGTTTTATTTCAATTAATGTTCTGTTCAATATCAATGTAACACTTGTAACCTCGGTGTACTCTTTCCTTACCTGGACTTTTATCCCTATGAGGGTTTTAGCCGAAAAGGTTTCAATGAGGCACTCACATCATCAATAAAGGGAGGGTTACCATAGGATTATATTGTATGCGCTTCATCAACTTAAGTTCCCAACCACTAATCTAAGTGGTATTAGTCAAACCCAATACTTAGTTCCCAACCACTAATCAGAGTGGTATTGGTCGAACCCATTACTTAGTTCCCAACCACTAATCTAAGTGGTACTGGGAGAACCCATTACTTAGTTCCTAACCACTAATATAAGTGATATTGGTCAAATCATTACTTAGTTCCAAGTCACTAATCTAAGTGGTACTAGTCGAACCCATAAGTAGCTCCCAACCACTAATCTAAGTGGTATTGGTTGAACCCATTACTTAGTTCCCATCCACTAATCTAAGTGGTATCGATTAATCCTATTACTTAATTCTTAGTCACTAATGTAAGTGATACTGGTCTAACTCATTACTTAGGTTCCCATCTATCGAGTTATCCTATGTAAACCGTCAAAGGTATAATTTTGAAAGAGAATAACTTCTTGGCCAACAGAGTAAACAAGCAAATCGAGGAAAGCGTTCAAATAAAAAGCACAAGTGAACACCTAAGAAGTAATTTTATTACGGTTCAATACATTCATACAAAAATGACCATAATATATTAGACTGTTATAGTAAAGTGCAAAATAAAACAAACCCATTAGCAACATCCTTGACATTCTGCATCTCGTCAATAATAGTATGGTCGACGATAGGAGAAGGGCTCAACCTGGCAGTCCCCCCGTCACTATGATCACCCTCTACAGTCACAACTGCACGCTTAGCCGCCTTGGCGGCCAATATCTAATCAATGTTGAGCAAGCAACCTTTATATACGTCTATGTCAATATTGAAGTGGTAGTTAGTGGTTGACACCTCCTTGTACAAAAACCCCACCTACCTCAACACTTTTTTGAAACCTTTAACATGTTTAGAGATCACATAATGGTGGAGATTAGAGATCTTGGCCTCGGCCTCCTTCAACATTGCGTCCTTTTGCTCAACGCCTTCCTCAACCTTCTTTAACTTCTTCTCAAACTTTAGTCTAATCCTTAATTTTGTTTAGTTCTTTCTCCAACTTTTTCTTCTCTACTGCCCAGTCAGCTTGGTCGACCTCAACTTCTTCTTCACAGCGACAAGTTCCTCCACGACCTTTATGGTGGCATTTGGCTCCATCGCGTCAACCATCTCCAACTCTAGCTCAGTTAAATTAAGATCTATACTTTTCCACAAATGAACTAGGGCTATTAAGACCACCAAGTTTTGAGGAATAAAACCATGAGCCTAGAGTACCACCCTGAGCCAAAAACCTAATTTTACTCTTATCCTTTCCTTCCCCATTTGCTTGGAAGGAGTCGAGCCTCTTTGCAACACTCTTAGGCCTATGAGTCTCCACCACTACCTTAGTTGGATTGGGAACCTTGGTTTGACACTCCCTTTGAGCAACCTCAACCATTTACTTCCCCAATTTGACAAAGAAGTCCCCATCCTCACCCATATTCGTGCCATGGCCATATAGCCTACAAATACAAATTTTCTTTAGATATTAACTAAATCACACAAGTTATAGAAAAAGGCAAACTCACCACATACATGAAAAATAACTCCTCCTCACCCTTCTCACGACCATGGCACACCCTATTTATAACGCTCATCCTCCTAGGAGATGTTATATCACAGTTCACCCCTAGCCAAAAACATATATACTGTTGAGCCAGGAAGTCAACAATCTTGACCACCGAAACTTAGAGGTTGCTAGCCTAACCCCCTCATTGACCCACTCTTACCCAACTTTCAGAGGAAGAGAACTCTTGACATGCTCCTCAGGATGGTCTTCCAAGCCTTCCTTGGTGACTTCCATATTCACTTCCAACACGATCGACAAAGAATCACTAAACATCTCTAAAGTACATGATTATCTTTTACTCTGACATCAAACCACTTATATCTCAGATTAACTTTGGTTTCAGAGTGTCAGAGTGTCTTTTGCAGACAATTCCCCTCGCTCTTTGTTCGTGACTAAAAGATGAGATACCCTTGAACTCTTGAAACTTAGGAGAATTTACATTTCAACCTTGTAAGAACATATGTAAATTAATTATCAAATTTAATGAGATTTATGGCATATTATGATTATAGTTGTATTTACTATGTTGTAATTATAATAATATTTATTATGATAATATATATATATATATATATATATATATATATATATATATTTTAAGTTATTAGGAGAGAAAGTATAATTTAATATTATTTTTTTATTTATTGTTAATTTAATATAGTTCTTATATTTTTCAAAAAAAAAAATTAATATAACCTTATTTGCATCGTCAACCGTCAACTTTCACGGTGCAGACGTAGTTTTCATGCATTAAGCGAGACCTAAGGTGAGCGACGTCGATTTTTGAAAATAGAGTTAAATTTCTATATTATCATTGTTCTTCTGAAAAAGAAAATCACATTAAATATTTTTAAAATAAAAAGTTACATCAAATTAAAAATAAATTAAAAAGAATATTAATAATTATTACAAATATGGAGAACAAAATTAGTGTTAAACTAAAAAATAACAAGACAACCTATTTAATTGATAAAATAATGAAATGAGCTTAGTAGTAATTAAAAATTTAAAATAAAAGTGATTAAAAATTTATTTGAACCGACATTAGTGAAAAGCAAGGCTGGATCAATTTTAAAGCAACATATCTCGTCTGCAATCCATGGAAGCAGCACGATCTACTGTGCCCATAATGCAAATAGTTAAGATGATGGGCAAGCTACAGTGAAAGTCAGAAAAAAATTCATGAAATCCTTCTTTAGATAAGACGAAATGTTTTCTTTTAAGTTCACATCACTTTCTTTTTGTACCAATATTTCACAACGGCTGAAGTATAAAAAAATATATCTATATTTATTATTGGAAAATTCATGTATGTTGACCTTTATTTTAATTTTAAAAATAAATATAAATATTTTTTTATATTTTATTTTAATTTTTTTATTTTGTAATCAAATAAATAAAATAATCGTATAAAATGAAACAGTTACTTAAAAGATAAAAAAAAAATTATCTTAATTTAAAAAATAATTATTCATTAAATGATAAAATTAGAAACAGAGATGTGATACTAAAATGGAGTATCTCCATATATAGATATATAGATATATTATATATATATATATATATATATATATATATATATATAGAAAGAGAATAAAAATA
>Ga0214542_1006931_pt1 | contig 20177 bp, 8 predicted proteins | sample CNSS1metaG_FD_160096 | JGI IMG/M metagenome (GOLD analysis project Ga0214542, IMG submission 160096) | Root nodule microbial communities from cowpea collected in UCLA plant growth center, Los Angeles, California, USA - CNSS1 | ecosystem: Host-associated > Plants > Roots > Nodule | place: USA...
TTTTATGTTTAATGTGTTTTTTTTTTTTTTTTTTTTCTGTTTTCTAAAGTGTTTTTCTTCAAAATAATAGGGATTTAATGAAATGGGAACAAATTAGACAATGAGAACACAATATCTGGCATATAATTCTTCAAACATATTAGATATTTTGATTATGTGATAGAAGCTACGACCCTCATACCTCTATTTTAACTAAAATGATGACTATTATAAATGGAATGTAAGCCATTTAATAGTGTACACAACTAGGAAGCACTTAACCAATAAGACTTTCTTACATGCATTAATATTTAATAGTGTACAACAAGTAATTACTTCACCGTTAATATTTAATATTGCTCAACATTGTCAAAAAATTGAGGTGATTAAATCCCATTTACTGGGGTTTATTTCGTTTTTGTTTTATCTTTTCATGAGTCTACTTTTTGATTGTGAAATCTATGGCTTTCACTATCCAACTGGTAATTCATTTGGTCTGGTAACAAAAAGAGCTCAATGCCTTCTTCATTGGATGTCTTCCCAGTAATTGGGTGATATGTTCAAGCTACTGTGAAGGAAACCAATTACTATTAAATTGGATAGTATTGTCAACACTCAACGGAGTAAAAAAGGAAAGAAATTTATTCCCTTTCTTTAGTTTCTAATACGGAGCTTACTTTAGCTTTTACTAGGAAACAATCAAATGTTAATGATATCATGTTGAATGGAGTTATAAGGTGACTTGTAAAGTTGGAAGGGAGGGTGGGAGAGGTGGTGGGTTCAATTCCCCCCAATGCACCCAAAAAAGCTCGGAGGCAAGGAGACATATTTGAGGATGTGAGCAGATTGCCCCAACCAGGAGAGACAATGGACTGCGAGTTCACACAGCCACAAAACTTCAGCCTGATTATATTAGAAGCTTATAAGGGTCTAACTAGAACCGCACTGATGTTGTGAGATACACTTGGTTCTCATCGAAAGTCCTTTAAGATTGTTCCGTAGAAAGTTTTCTGCTTTACCAAGCTTAATTAAATGGTCTTTTTAATTTAATTGAATTTGTACAGCACACGTGTTATCAGAGTTCTGTTACTGTACATATTAATTGAAACTGGATCTAGACGGGATTATCAATTAATTTCTAATACAGGTGAACTATGTTTTGTGAATATACTGGTGCAATTTGCTACAGGTTATACGAGCTTAAGAAGATTCATGGAATTGAGGATGAAAGACCTTCAAGTGGAACTACTGTTCCACAAACAATCAGCTCAGGGTTATTGTGTATGGGCTACGGATGTTAAGTTTGCAAATTTGCTTATTTTTTGGAATTTGAAATATCTTTATTTTGATATAGAGATTAATGCAGCTATCACTCTGAATTGTGTTGGAGCATCCATGGGTGAGAAGCCACCGTTGACAAAGAAGCTTCCAGCAACAACTACAGTTAAGCATCAACACTGCCTTAGTAATGTTCAGTATTTCAAGACTAACCCCTCTGATTACCTTTTCTTAGGTCGGTAAGCTGAAATCTCTATGCGAAAGCTTTTTTAAGCTGAAGTCCATGAAGCTAAAGTTATATCTTCGAGAAGAGGTTTGCTTTTATCAAGATTAAGATGTTCTATTTGTTATTATGATTGTCTGATTAGCTGATTCAAAATTTTCCTAATTGAGAAGCTCCAGCTTCTAGAAAGTCTTAAGAAATCATCGTGTTCTGCTCTGATTGAATGAAATAATTTCAAATTGATATTCTGGAAAACCATTTTGTGACATCTTTATGGTGGAGAATGAGGGAGGGAGATGAAAGACTATATAACATAGCAGATGGTCATATTTGTTTATATCATCTCAAGAAAGTTTTGCAAGATGAGTATGGTTTTTCACAGGGAAAAAATATTCTTTCTTGATTTAGTTACATGTCTTCGCATTGTGCAGGGTTCTCCATTTCCTCTGATGCTTGACAGTGACACTTCATCTCTGATGGACCTTGGAATTGGAAATGATTCTATTATCCTTGTAGACGAAGAAGGGTCATAAATATGTAGACGAAGAAGGGTCATAAATATATTTGTGAACAGGTTCCCATTTGTTAAAGACTGTATCCTTCTGACTACCCCCAACTCTTGGAAGTATGTCTCTCTCTCTCTCTCTCTCTCTCTCTCTCTATATATATATATATATATATATATATATATATATATATATATATCTATATATGTATATGTATATTTGTAAGTTGTACACCTGTTTAGTTGGTGACGTTCTTTTATCAGGGGTTTTGATCCACTGCTTGATTAGATTCTCTGTTCCCACCCTTGTCACAACTGTTTTCTGTAAATCACTGGTTCTTTAATACATTTGCAAGTAGATTTCGGTCTTCTTCTCTAAGAGTAGTCTTTAGAGAATGACCATAAAATTAATAACATTTTTTTGATGGAAAGATGGGTATGCAAAAGATCACTATATAGCTTATGATCTCAATCTCAAGCTACATCAAATATTTGCAACATACCAAAATGACATAAGAAATATAGAACAGCCCGTTTAAATACAAGATAGTGGGGGACTAACCGAAACCCATTTAGCTAACAACAAAGTTATAAAAAGGTAAATGAAAACTACTTTATAAAATTCATAGCGAATGAAATCTCTCCACTAATTACATTGTGGAGTAACATCATACTTTAAAAGTTTATCTGAAGATAGTTGCCGCACAATGTGAGTTTGAAAAAAACTTGAACCGCTAACATTGGATTACTCATTATCAACTAATTATGCCATTCTCTATCCACAGTGAATCCAACTGTGTTTATTAACTTCTATGGTGTTGGCGTATAAAGCAACTTGCTGATAAAGAAAAATAGGAAAGAAACTAGCAACAATAATAGAATGATCCTGAATAATTCCCCGACAAGTAGGTAAAGCAGGTGAATCTTTAGTTGTCCCATCAATATATATTTAATTTATGAACATGTAGGAGGTTTCCAAGTCAGTGGAATAACTCTAGGTGCGGAACTAGGAAAAGTGTCAAATAAACAAATTTTAGCACACAAAATTCCTATATATTTGAATCCATAGTAAAAGAAACCTTGCCAACCGCATACACACGATGACAGCTTCTATTATTCAAAATTAAGACATTCTCAAAACAAATAAGATTCCTGTGAACTATATAACATCAATAATATAGAAAATAGTAGATTGAAGTACCAAATATACCAACCAACTCCCGGACCACTTTATTGAATGGGATAAATCCTTTTCAGTGGACCATCTTTCGTTAGAAAGAAGCTTACGACATTTGCTACTGTCATAACCAACTAACTGACAATGTTATAAAAATGGTGGTAACCTTTCATATTCTAGTAGACAAAAAAGGTAAATCCCTTGCGATCGGTCTCCAATATTCCTGTGGCAAATTTGAAACTTTGCCCAAACTTTGAGATTTTTGCTTCCTATGATTACTACCTGCACTTTATACTAATAATACAAAGACTAGAATACTCTCACTCGTTGCACTATGCTGCCGTTGTTGCCGCTACTACAGTTATTGCTGTTGGTCTGAAAATCTTAATATGAAAGTCTTGTTTTGGAAAGTTCCCTTTGGAAAACATTCCATCTATTCTGAAAATCATGTTACAAAAATTTTGTTTTGAAATCATTTAGAAATTTAGAAAAGGTTGTTCCAGAAGATTTTTGGACCAGGTATTCCAAAAGTCACCATGATGATAGACGAGCCATTTTAAAGATTATGAGGATGTAGTTAGTAATTAGACTGCAGAAAGCAAATACCAACTTTGAACATGAGAAATGCTGCAAAACGTTAATAGAAAAGAAAAAAAAAAAGCTAATTGAGATCGTCTTTGGAGGCAAAAGAAATTCAAAATAACCACTATTTAAAGAAATCAAATTCTAATTCCCAATCGCCTTCCATGGTTGCCGAAGTTTTTCCCTAGTATCCTCTTTTTTCAGTGAAGAATCACTAGGAAGGGAATAAGATGACCATTTAAATACCTTTGATGAACATTTAGAGAGTTACTTAAGAGGAAAATTTGTTGCACTTTTCAAAATTTCAGGTTTTTTTTCTTTTTTGATGAACTGTCCACGTTACTCAAATTCATGCTTATCTCTAGAAAATATGGTATTATGATTGGAAAGAAAAGACAAAGGGACGGACGATAAGGTCATCCATGGAGAAAGAAAGAAACGAAGTTTCTTTCTGGGCAAGGTCATTTTTCTTCAAACAAACAATCGGTTCTTGTACACTCTTTATCATGTTTTTCTCATCCAAAATTGTAAGAAAATAATAAAACTTTCACTTACCTGTAACATATATATGGTCATTATAGCATTACCAACTATAAGCCACACTTCTTTCATCTTTCTAATATTATAAACTAGTCTTCATTTTTAAGCATTTTGAGTAATTTTTATGGTGGCATGTAACTTAATTGCCCAGTGCATTTATTTATTCGACCTTAAACAAAATATTGGCATAAACGTTAAATCTATAATTATAATTAATCCCTAATTTAAAAGATGCGCCTCCTCCAATCAATCTTGAAAAACTCTAAGCTTTTAGAACTGTTCCAAATAAAAAATAATGAGACTTCGAAAAAAAGAAAAAGAAAAGCTAACGTTTTGGCTGACCAATTTAGAAGTTAAAAGAATTAGTTCAAGATTGTTAAATTTGGAATTCGTAATTATATTTCCAGATTAAAGTCTTTTAAAAATGGTTTATGAATTTTAGGAATTCTTCTAAATACGGAATGTTATTCCAGATGAAAGTGTCAAATTCCTTAATTCATAATTTTGAAAAATATTATTTCAATTTGCATCAGAAATCCTTCTAATGGGATGTTTTTCCTCAATTGTGCAAACAGAAACATATCTTGTTCTAGATTATATGGAAAGTTACAATTTATCTTCCAGAATATACAGTCCCTAACAACGTTGAGTCCAAAAGACTTTCAAATTATACAATACAAAAAACCTAAAAAAACCATGATGGTAAAAAATTGAAAGGCTAAAATGGTTAATTTAAAATATATGAGGGTGCACGAATAAATTATGAGATTCCAAGCTTCAAAATACACTTTTGTATATGACATTTTTTACATTGCATAATTTCGAAATCCATAGTATATTTTCATATCTTATTCCAAAAATATATTCTAAATTATATAATCTGAAATAAATGTATAAATTGTATAATTTATAATGTATTACAAATTCAAAAAATATAATACAGTAATTTAGAATATATTTTCAAACTATGCAATCTAAACATCTAATGCATGTACTTTTCAAACTTCTATAACATTCTATGGAAGTTTAAAAAAAAAACATCAAGGTGCAAAAAACAATTATATTTTTGCTGTTGGAGATAACAATAGAATGGGGTGAGTGTGGATTCGAACACCCATAGTTTTTTCTAAAATAAAAACTCATTTATTTTCATTTAAAATGCTTTATGAATGTGAGATTTGTGTCAAAAGACGTGATTGGTGGGACGTGGGACGTGAAATGTGGAGCGTGGGATATGGGACATGGGACGTTGGATTTGAGACTGAGACATAACACGTGACACGTGGGACGTGACACGTGGGACATGAAACGTGGAACGTGGCACATGGGACGTGAGAGACGTGAGATGAGAGACGTGAGACGTGCGACGTTAGACGTGAGACGTGCGACGTTAGACGTGAGACATCCGTAAACACTAAACCTTGAAATTTATATTCATAAACTTAAAACTTTACAATTTAATTGAAAATTTTAGAAGTTTAATAAAAGAATTGTTAATTTATCCATAAATTTGTACCAACAAATTATAATTAAACTTTTGTAAAAAATATATTAATAAAAAAAGATTAAATACATATAAAAGTGAAAGAATAAAAATGTGAGGGTAAAAGTAATAATTAATGTTTATTTAACACATAAAAATAAAAATTATGAGGATAACAACAATAATTTATATTTATTGAACTCTTAAATGAACGGAAGGAAGCAGAGGATGATCTGAAAAGTTAAACTAAGGATGGGCAAAAAATTTAATTTTCATTATCTAATCCATTTTTGCTATGATCCAATCCATTTAATATTCATTTTATTAAAAATCCAATCCATTTTATTGGATTTGGATATCAATATGATCTACATTTTATATTTTATGGATTGTATATCCATACTCTAAATCTAGATTTTCAAAATGGATAATCCAAAATATCCAATCCAAATTTTCAGTTTATATTTTTTGTTATGTTAGGCTAAAGGTTGGGACGGACTAGCCCAAATTTAGTCATATTTGATTGAGTTGGTGTGATCCTATACAAAATTTGGCTGAATTGGGCCAAATTCTGTCAAGTCGGTCCCGATCGAAATTTGGCCCAGCTGGTCCTGGACAAAATTTGGAAGTATTCGGTTGAGTTCACCCCGACCCAAATTTGATTGCATTGGGCTGAGTCAACCTAGACAAAATTTGACCGTATTCGACTGAGACAATCGCGACCAAAATTTGGCTGTATTTAGCCTAGTTGGCTCCAGACAAAATTCGGTCGAATTCAATCGAGTTGGCCACAATTGAGATTTGGCTGAGTTGGCCCTGGACCAAATTTGGTCGTATTCGGCTGAGACGGCCTAGGATGAAATTTGACTGTATTCAAATGAGTCGGTCACGATCGAAATTTGGCCGTATTCAACTGAGTCGGCCACAACCGAAATTCGACCGAATTCAGTCGAGTCAGCTCCGGTCAAAATTTGGTAGTGTTGGCCTCAACCAAAATTTGACCGAGTTGGTCTTGGTCTGAATTTGGTCGTATTCGGCAGAGTCGGTCGCGATCAAAATTTGGTCATATTTAGGCGAGTCGGTCCTAACTTAAATTTGGCCAAATTCAGTCGAGTTGGTCATGACCAAAATTTGGTCGAGTCGGCACTAGCCCAAATTTAACTGTATTCGGTCGAGTAAGTCCCGAACGAAATTTGACTATATTCAACTTTGTCGATTGTGATCGAAAATTGGCCATGTTCAGTCAAGTCGGTCCCGACCGACGAATTTAGTGGAGTCAACCCTGACCGAAACTTGACTAATCAGGCCCTAGCCCAAATGTGGGCATATTTGGCCAAGTCGGCTCTGGCCAAAATTTGGTCGTATTAGGCAAAATCGGCCCTGATCGAAATTCAGTCGAATCCAATCAAGTCGATCTTGACTGAAATTTTGTCAAGTCGACCTTGGCCCAAATTTGGTCATGTCGTCCCCGACCGAAATTCGTTCGAAAGTCATCCAAGTTCATCTCATGCTAAAATTTGGCCTCGTTAGCCTTGACAAAAAATCTGTCAAATTCTATGGTGTCAACCCTATAGACACAAGTTTTAAAAAATTTAATTTGAATTTATTTTATGAAAAATGAATTTTGGATTTTGAACTTGATCCAAATATCTAGATCTGGATTTAAACTTGATCTAAATTTTTGGATCTGAATTTTTAAAAAATCTAATTTTTTTTTTTAAATGGATTTGGATCGAAAATATAATCCAATTATCTGGATCCAAAATGGATGTGGATTGGATCATTAAAAATTCAATCCATGGTCACCCCTACTTTTAAGAAAGTTTTAAAAATATTTACTTAATATTTTTTTCATTTAAATTAATTTTTAACATATATTTCAGTTTTCAATTTACTTATTATTTAAATTTAAAAAAATAATATTTTATATTTTATATCATGTGACACTTTATTATATATATAATATATAAATAAAATAAAACAACAAAATTCTTCCTATAATATATTTATTATATTATTTAACATCAGTCATAATTGCATGTTCAAAATGAGTATTCTCATAAATTCCTTGTTAGACCTTCACTGTGATTTTATTCTAAAACCATTTTGAAATTTAGAGAATATAGCCTTTACAACTGTTACATTTTTCACTACAGCTTCCTCCAAGACCCATCCATCCATCCATATATATATTTTGAATGATTAATATTCTAATCTCAAGTTTTTTGATTGTTGAGACATCAATAGCTAAAGTTAATTATTACATTTTAAAGATGTAGATTTCAGAATTACATCACCATAGTTATTTTCTTATTAAAAACTTAATTCAATTTCATTAAATCAGATAAGAATTATACGCCACTTATATGATTTAATATAGCCGAATTCGTAATTGATATGAAATTTTTAACTGTAGTAAAAATATATTTAATTAATATATAGTAAAGAAACGGGTCAAATGAAAAAAATGAAAATGTGATCCTAAAAACACACACTCGTCCCATTGTTATCCTTTCTTGTATTGCTTGCTCTAATTACATCAAGCCTGACTCGATTTTCCTTTTCTTTAACAATAAATAAAAGGAATTATGCAACGTAATGACTGAAGAATCACAATCAATACTAACACTTAATCGCATCAAAGTTTTCAGAAATTGATTTTCATATTTACTTAGTCATGAATCTAATTATGCAAGTTACAACCCTATTTATTATGATTTCTATAGTGTTTTTTACTTGTTATTTATTATGCTTTACCATATTTCATGGCTATTAGGATACAGCGCAACGTGTATCACTTCATTATACCACAAAATTCAAGTTTAAGCAGATTGTGGACACCAAACATCTCAGTTCAGCATTGGCTCATGAAAGCAGAAAACTCTTCTTAGTTGCTGGTAATCTCGCCTTCAAATAATACATTTGTGACTACTATTCTAACTTGAATTCTAACATCAAGTAGAAATGGACGCCACATCTTTTGCTACCACAAATAACAAATCTTTACAGCAACCATCAACCTCAAATTTCATTCTAAATTTGAGTATAATAGGAAGCATAAATTATGTTTGAGCCAGGGAACACCACCACCATATAGTATCAATAGAGCAACACCCTTTTTCACACTTAAATGACCAAGAAATTTATGGCCTTGGAATCAAGAGGTGTCATTTTTACAAGCACAATCAAGAAGTTCTTCACATTCTGCAGATCAAAGTTTGTCTGTTATTTAGAATTATTATCAGAATGTCATGAATTGTCTCCGTGTTACAAGTCTTTGATATTTCCTTCTATTATTCACACATTGAAACATGGACCCTTCCAAACTATGGTTTAAAATTAATTCCACAATTTTTTTTAAATTTGAAACAAATGAGCACACTAGACATAATATTATTCCATCAAAAAGTAAAAATGGATAAAACATTCAACTTCCAACATGAAGAGAGGAAAAAATTAAAATGCTTATGGGCATTCTCTTTATGCATAAAAGTTCAGCTGTAGATAGGTTTCAATACTGCAATTAATGGATGCCTAGTTCCTACCATTGACATCAATAGAAGGAATGAAATTCAAGAACATTTCATTGACGCAGCTTTCCTACCAACTAAGACAACCCTCTCATTGGCGTATAAACAAAATTTAATATACATTAAAATACATTCTGGTTACTTGAATGAGTTGAAAAAGTTGACTGTGTCGTTGAGGGCATGGATAAAATAGTCCACATCTTCCTTTGTGTTGTAGAAGTAGAGACTAGCGCGTGCACTTGAGCTGACTCCTAAGAAGCGATGGAGGGGTTGGGCACAATGGTGACCTGATCTGATAGCCACTCCATGCTGAAATGATAATACACTATTAATTAATTACCTAACAACTTCAACAGCTACTAAATTTCTTCCACAAATTCAGGATTTATGACAATTAGTTTATATAGAATAAACTTTCTCAAGACCAAGATAATCAATCATATGTGGGGATAGTCATTTATGCTCTTACCTGTTGGTCCAGAAATGTTGCAAGATCAGTGGGATGCAAATTCTCAACATTGAAAGAACAAAGAGCTGCTCGTTGAACATTTTCTGAAGGTGCTGGCCCATAGATGCGAATATTTGGGACTGAAAGAAGCCTTTCGTACAGATAACTACCAAGCTCCACCTATGAAAATTTGATGCTTAGTCATTGTTCACAGAATACAAATATAATTTATCTTACTACAGAAAACCATTACAAATTTTATAGATAAGAAAACAATAATGTTGACCTATAAGTCACATGTTTGCACTGCCAGTAGTTTCTATCAGCATCACTGGTTGCAATCATGCAACAAACTGAAGGAAGTTTAGCTCCAGGTGAAATAAGTTAGGCTAGCTGTGTAATAGGTGATCCCAACCATATTACAATATTTCAGTGATATACCAGGTTGAAAATCATTAATTTAGTTTGTGATTTTGATTGTTCTGATGATATTAAAGGATAGCAGGACAAAGGCAGCATTACTCTGAATATGATGCTAATAAGAGTGAGGCATCAAATAATGAAAATTCCAATAATGAAGAAAACAGGCATTTGAAGAAGTAAAAACTAGGATGACAAGAAATGAAAACCTAGATCAAGTAATGATTTTAGCATTAGCATACTATTTCGTTATTCTCAGTCCAGTTGCACAGACATTATTTATACTTTGTATTTTGCAGAAGGTTTGATGATATTTTGGTGTTGTTGCAGTGATGAGAATTTGGCTTGAGCATCATGCCTACCCCCATAGAACTTTGTTTGCTGCTGCTACAGGTTAATGTTTAGGGGAAGCAGAATTGTTAGATAAATCCCATTAGAAGTTTAGGTTAGGTACCCATTAGTTAGTTACATAATACAGCATTGAATCAGTTGGTAGGCTAGATAGTTTGAATAAGGCATGTTTGCAAATAAACGTTAGATAGGTTAGATAGGGGAAGGAGAGACAGGTCATTACTGAGACAACTCGTATTTTTGGGCATTGGGAGAGGCAGACCCTTAAAACTTTGCAATGGTTTCATTGTAGTTATCGGGGTTTAGCTCTAGTTCTTCTAAATAAGATAAAAGCTTTCTGCCATGATAAAGGAGTGGAAGGGAGAAGCAGATCCTTTCTGTAGTGTTTATTTTTTTCTAACAAAGTGCATTTCTGGATTTGTCATCCATATCAGTAGTACAAGAGATTAAGCTTTGATGTAAACAACAGGAGGTATGCTTCTGGTGCCATATCACAAACTCATTAAATGAGGTGTCAAGCATAAACACAAGATTGGATATGGTGTCAAAGAGTTTTACGCTGAGAGTACGTAAAAAGTAAACTCCAGAAGTTATGCATCATTGAATAATAATAGTGTTTGTTATAAGATTGAATCTCAACTCACCTCATAATCATGTATAGTTTGCATACCAATCCCAGATAAGTAATCAATTGCTGCTCCTAAACCAATTGCTTCCCCAATAGCTGGTGTTCCAGCCTCAAATCTAGGACATTCAAAATGCCTCAAATAATAAGATACATGAAACTGTTGGTATGCAACAATAGAGAAACTATCATAGGAGGGAGGAGAAAAACAGCTAGGGGCGATGTAGCAAAAACCGTTTCCATCCCCTGACTATTATTAATAACAATCACTTAAATGGTTGATGCAATCATTTTCCAGGTCCACAGAATTTTATGAATTTCAAAACATCAATAATCAAAACCAAATGATAATAGTCTAGCATCAAGTGCAGAAAAATTTAAATGAGGAAGTGAAAAAAAATAACTAAGCGATTGAGATGAAGAATAGACTCAGAAAGCACAGAGGAGAATATCACCCTTGTACCCGTTTCCAATTTTCAAATTTTAATCCCACACATATCATCTCTTGCCTTTACTAATGTATTGCATGACACTCCAAGCATACATAGAAAATTTAAGATATATAATCATTTCAAGTGAACTTGCCAGTCGATAGAATAGCCTAGGAATAAAGCTGGTAGTGATGGACTGTAATGGCGAGTTATTTTTAAAGAATATAAGAAAAACATGATAAAAGGTAGTGCAACCATTAATGCTCATATAATTTCTTAGTATATTGGGAATCAAACTCAAGATCCCTACCCAAGCCGATGTACATTGTCTACTAAGAAAAGCCGAGCCTTGATCAAACCAAAAACACGTACACATACCTGGAAGGAGGTTCGGCATAAGTTGAATGATCAAGATATACATCAGAAATCATTTCACCACCACCTAATCCAATTAAAGGTAGAGATTAACAGCAATACATGACTTCAAAAGTTAATCTCATTAACATGGAGCCAAAGAAAACAGGAACTTTTAAGGGCTGTTTAGTTTGAGAAAAGGTTTTCTATTTTTATTTTCTTCTTTCACTTTTAATTACAATAAAAATATTGTTTTACTTCCTTTCTATTTTTAAAGGATTGAATAGGAAAAAACGAAAACAAGAAACAAACAAAAAAATTCTCATTGTTTCTTATACAAATATTTGAAAAAGACAAGCATACGAAAACAATGTGACATTTTCATAATTAAAAATGAAAAAGAAAATGCTTTTTCAGACCAAACAACCCTATTTTATTTTATTGCATTTTAGTAGGTTGTTTCTATTTGATGGGAAGATATAAGTAAACCACATCTAATAACTCACCTAAAAATGGAGGCATGGAAGACAAGAGGTCTATTTTACCATATAAGAATCCAATTCCCGTAGGCCCACACATCTGAAACATATGTTTGATAACTTATTACTATTTCGTATAGTTACAGTGCAAAAACATGTAAGCAATCCTACCTTGTGAGAAGAAGCAACAAGAAAATCAACATTAAGGCTCTGGACATCAACCACCATGTGTGGAACACTCTGACAAGCATCTACAAGAACTTTTGCTCCAACATCATGTGCCCATTGTGCAATATCTCTAATAGGAAGGACAGAAGCTACATAAAAGCAGAGTACAAAATGTATGAAATCTCACTCATTTCAGCTACACACTCTATTGTAAATACGAAAAAAATACAGGTTGAAAGGGCAAAGGGTGGTGAATTGGGGGACTGTTGTGATAATTCATATATGCACTAAGTTCTAATGTTTTGTTGTCACAAAAAGGTCTCAGTAATATTCATGTGGTTTATTTGAACTGGACATGGGACACTGATTTTCTTGATGTACAATAAGGTCTGATCTAGCTTTCAAAACTATAAATATCAGTACCCAGTTTGTCCACACTGTGAGAATGGGATGGACTGTTCTTCCAAACCTGATGGGACTTATGCAGGAACACAAGTTTCAGGTAAGATGTATGTGAAATACGAAACCTCACCTTCAGGCATAAGCTCTCCACCACATCAATTTGAAACCAGAATCAATAACAAACCTCCAACTATGAATGTTTATATCAGAAGGAAGGGGTGTACAAAAGGGAATCAAAATCCTGTGAATTCTAACAGAATAAATAATTGGAGTTTGCTAGTTTGGAGGACGGAATTTAAAGAGGAGTGGTAGGTACAGGGAGTGGCATTAGATTGGTCAGTTTGTATCAGGAGGGTCTAGGATCCTCCAATTACTTGGAAAATTTTTATTTCTTTCATATATTTTAAAACCCCCTCATTTTGTTCCCCTTGATCCAGATTAATTCAATTAAGCTCAGAGATCAGTATAAATTCAAGGCAGTCAAATTTTCATTGTTCCAGTATATATGCCTTTGAAACCTAGTGACCTTTTTGTGAAACAGTGAGTGACTTTAGAAATCAGCTAATGAACCAATGAGCATCAATGTTGAAAAACTACAAAGTTAATCCTGGAGGCACCTGATCTTCAACAGCATAAATCAAGGTATCATTAAGTAAATTGGAATTATCAACGTGAACCATCATGGTTAGAAACATACCAAGCACATTTGAAACATGATGAGCGACTACTATTTTGGTCTTCCGTGAGAACATATCTTTCAATTTGCTTATATCTGGAATTCCATCTTGGTTTAAATCCACAAATTTCAAAACAGCCCCTACTTTTTCAGCTACTATTTGCCAAGGAACAATCGCACTGTGATGCTCAGCAACGGTAAGTATGATCTGTAGTAGTATATAAAACTAAAGATTTTACAAGTGCACAAGTTGGACACAATGGAGGCATGAACAAAAATCATTATGCTTATGCTAAATACAGAACAACAGGGTTAAATGATTAAAAAAAGAAGCCCAAATGTCTCACCCTGCAATTAAAATTTCTACTTCAAAAAATTTATTTTTGATAAATTCAATTAAACCTTAATATTCTCCAAGTTTTAAGAGAATGCATAAAATAATTTTAGAATTAGTAGAACAAATAAGTGAATTTTAAAAATATAAATCTATAATGAAATACCTCATCTTCTGGTTTTAAATTTGCCAACCCCCAAGAATAAGCAACAAGATTGATAGCTTCAGAAGCATTTTTTGTGAACACAATCTCTCTAGAATCAGAAGCATTTATAAAAGATGCAACTTTCCTTCTGGCTGATTCATACTCGTCTGTGGCCTTTGCACTACATCGATAAAAATTATATACAATAAAGCAATAGGTTATTTGAGTCATACCGCAAATAAATTGTATGTCTGTTTACCTCCCGGTAAAGCAAGAAATTAAAATAAAGTGTCCTCAAATTGCTCATGTGTAGCAAATATTATACAATAAGTACCTCAAGAAATGTATGCCCCGATGCACATTTGAATTGTAACCTTCATAATAGTTTTGCAATGCCTTCAATACAACAGTGGGCTTCTGAGAAGTTGCTGCATTGTCTAAGTAAACAAGTTTTGAGCCATTTACTTCCTGTTGAGTGAGGTAAGGTATCATAATTTTCATAGTATGTGTTGGAGATCTCACATCATCTGGAAAAACAGCTAAATTATAGTATATAAGTGGATGTTTTAATGTTCATGAGGTTAGGTTTTGTTTTTAGGTGCTGCTTATACATGTTTACATTAGTTTAGAAGAGGACGTAGAACTGTGAGGCCTAAAAAGCATAACTGAAAGTTTTTTTTTTCTAGGTCGCTCCACATAGTAAGTTGAGGTGGAAATCAGTATAGGCAATCCTTATAAGCAAAAAGTATATAACTGAAGCAAAAAGTATAAGCAACACCTAACAGCAAAATCTAACCTCTTGAATATTCAAACTTCCACTAGTTGATATACAGTAACACACAATAAGATGCTATCAAGATCTATGCCAGTAAAATTTATTAAGCCTATTGGGTAAACCGCTATTGGGCTACTTGAACCAGCTGCAAATATTCAATCTCATGTTCAAGATGTCAAATCATCAGCATGAGGGGTGTCTTGGGATCCTAAATTGACTAAAGATACGATCAAATTATAATATATAAGTCATTGAAAAACTTGTCTTACAAGCTAATTTTGTGAGATTGAGTTAAATTTAAAGTCTACTTTTAAGAATATGTGACTCAACAACATAGGAAATGTCAAGTATACAATTAACAAATTCGCATGAGGGTTGTGTTGGAGATACTAAAGATATGATCAAATTATAACATGCAAGTCATTGGAAAACTATTCTTACAAATTGATTTTGTGAAATCGAGTTAAATTTAAAGTCTACTTTTTAAGAATATGTGTCACAACAACATAGGAAATGTCAAGTATACAATTAATAAATTTGTGAGCTAGTTTGCACAGAGAAAACAAGGCAAACAATTTCACTGCGAGTGAGGCATAGTTTAATACTATGACAAGACTAGATATTTCGACTTCACTTTGACTAGGGAAAAACTAATAGACTTTGTCCAATAAGCCAACATATTGCTCAGAAAACAACAAGGCATAGATGATACTGTTAGACTTGCACTCTAATACTTCTTGAGACATTAGCAAAAATAGGGGAAGATGAACTAAAAACCCTTGACTTCTGTGGCATCGAATTGAAGCAACTCATTGTTGCTTTTGTGGTTCCACACAAAAATGAGGATCTCAAATGAGAATCCAAACATGCCATGAGTGTTTGAGACTCGTCCTCAAGATTTCAATCTCTGCAGTACATATTCTTCTTATTTTTAAGAGGGTCTAAGCTTGTCCATCCCTCAAGAATTAAATTTGTAATACAGTAATCAAATTGAAAGTTCAAACCTGGATTAACCAAAACATTTCACAGCTACACTAAGGAAAACGAATTTGAGGATAAAATGCAATAAAAAAAACACCTGGTGAAGTATAGGAAAGTGGGGGCGGGTGGAGTGCCCCAAAGATGGAGAGCCAACAGCTGGTTCAGCTACTGCTTCGTTGACAGCTGATGCAAAAACAGAGAGAGACGATACACGTCGCAACCCAAATCTTACAATTGATGAGCTCATAGTGATCGAGCAGCAATGACTGGGACTTGGAAATTTGAAAGAAGGAAGTTTTGGCAGCAAAACTTCCATTGCCAAGTTCACAACAACAACAAAATCTGCAACATGGTAATTTATATTTGAGATGTTTTGCATCAACAGGAGAAGGTTACAAAAATATACCTATGTTATATAAACACAATTATCAAACAAGTAACTCAACTGAAGTCCAAAATTCACGAATAGATATCCCCGAATCATAAACTTGGAAATAAAAAAGACACAGAATTACATATCATCCACAAGGTTTTAGTCTACAATGAAAAATCCCAAGAACGTGGATTAATTGCAAACAAACAAAAAATCAAAAAAGGTACTAACTATACACGCACCTCTCTCAGTAAACCTGTTACAGATGGAGGAAAGCCCTTGCAAGGTCAAGGTTGTACTCTTCAAACTATGGATGGCTGCGGTTCCTGACAAAATTGCCACTATGTCTGGAGAGATAGAGATTCTAAAGAGATAGATAAATAAATAAATGTATAAATAAATAAATAAATAAAAAAAAAAAAAAAATATATATATATATATATATATATATATATATAAAAAATATGGAATGGGATTTCTTGTTTAGTGGACTATAAATTTTTTTGAAAATCATAAGGTAAGTGTGATATTTTCTCCATATATATAATATATAAACAGTTATTAAATTTCATGTAACCCTTTCATTAAATTTTTATTTTTTCATATCCCTAAACAGACTAAAGAGACAAAGTAAAATATATTTTAAAAATTTGCTTTTGACGATTTTAATAATAACTTAAACTATATTTTTTGTAAACTTTTTTAAAATGTGAAAGTACACACAAACTTTCCTGTTTTTCGTAATATTTATAACAGTAATATATAATTCACATCTGTAAACTATTATAAAAAAAAAATAGTCTAATGAATGTATACAATAATGTGATATTATATAATTGATTATATTTGTATATATTTACATGACTTAATTATGTTTTAAATATATAATAAATTTAAGAATTTTTAATTGAATTTCCAATAAATTTTTATGATCGATTAAGTATTTAATAAATTTAAAATTTTTAATTAATTTTTTTTAATTATTGTTTTTTATTAATTTAGTGATGTCTTTTTCAAGTTACTCATATGGTTATTATAATGTTATATCACATCTTTTAGCTATCGCCAAATATAATTATATTATTATTATTTTCAAAATTTTATAAATTATAAATTTATAATTTATAATTTTATTTATATATCATTGTATCGTTATATTGTTATATTGTCATATCGTTATATCGTCTTATTATTATATCATCATATTATTATATCGTTATATTGTTATATCGTAATATTGTCATATCATTATATCATCATATTGTTACACATTGGGTCATATCGTTATATAATTATATTATTATATAATCATATTGTCACAACGTTATATCATCATATACCCAAAGAACTATAAGCAAGAGCTACCTAGGTTGACCATTGGTATTTGGTCTTCCAAATGTATAGCATCATAAGTTTTCTCTTGATCTCCTTTTTTGATGGAGAAAAATAAAAGAATAAAAATATGACGTGCCTACTCAAGACCACAATCCCAGTATATAACCTTTGTCAGTTACTATTTTCTAAAAGTCAATATTACTAATTTGTCCCTTTAGATATATACTATTATCCTTGGATATAATTAATCATATTGCTTTGACAAATTGGCTATAGTGAGTATAGTGAGATATAACGTAATAATACATTTAATTATCGTGTTATATCGTTATATTATTATATCATTATATCGTCATATCGTTATATCACATATCTTTATATTATTATGTTCTAATATCATATATTGTATATCGTCTTATCGTCATATCATGTTATCGTCATATCATCATATCGTTATATTGTCATGTCGTTATATTGTTATATTGTCATATTTTTACATTGTCGTATTGTTACATCATCATATAATTATATAATTATATTGCTATATTGTCATATAATTGTGTCATTATATTGTTATATTATTATATCACTATATTGTCATATTATCATATTATTACATCGTCTTATCATTATATCATGTTGTGATCGTTATATTGTTTTATTATCATATTGTCATGTCGTAATATTATAATATTATCATATTTATAAAATTTTAAAAATTAAAATTTATAAAATAACAAGATTGGCAACAATTAAATAAAATGACACAACAAAATAATAATCAGGTTACCCATATTACTAAGTTAACAAAAGAGATTCTAAATTTATTAATACTCAATCCACCTAATAAAAATTTAATAAAAATTCAATTAAAATTTTTAAAATTTATCCGAAACTTAAAATATAATTAAACATATTTACATTGTATAATTAATTTGACCAATAATAAAATCCACAGACATTTAAAAACATAGACACTAAAGTTAAATTTAAGAACCTAGATCATATTTAACTTCTAAATTTATTTAATATCAATAATAACTTAATAACCATATCCTGCACACGATACTTTTAGCCTAAATTTTATTTTCCATTTTTTATCATTTTTTTTATATTTAATCCTTGTGTTTTTTTTTTGTCTCATTTAATGTGATCCTTTATATTGCATTTGTCATTTGTACATTTACAAAATTATTTTGACACATTTTTCTGTCAGTTTAAACCGTCAATTAACTGAAAAACCAGAAAAAAAAGAAAGATCAAAACGGTCTCATAAAGCTTTCAAACATGTTAGTGATCGTATCGGGATATGAAGGGTGTTTAGCAAGTGTTACATTCTTCTGCTGCTAGCGAAATTTATTTCACAATGCAGTTTAGATAAAAATAACGAATGACGTCAAATAAGATTTGGATATTAAAATAAGTAAAAAGTTATTTATAAACATTATTTTAAAATTTAGTAAATTATCAAAGTTTAATCATTGTATACAACTGAATGGATATCAACTAATATAAAATTGATACAGTGTAATTAGTATCTGTGATTTTAGTTGTAAATAGAAAATTTTGTTTAGAGCTTTTTTATTTCATTATAATCTCATTCAATGTAAGCCCCTTTTCAGTGTATAAAGTTTTGGGCCTGGCCCTTTTCGGAGGCCCAAGGCCCTGCCCTACAGAAGGACCCTATACCCTACATCATTCACTCATTTTGCTCTTGACTTCCTTCTCAGAACAACAAGCTTCCTCTGCTCTCTTGTCCTCTGCTAGGGCACACCAGCCACACGTTTTTGAGCTAGTAAAGCTTCCTCTTTTTCCAGGTAAGTTGAGCTTTAGAGCTCTTGGTTCGTTCCTTCTCCTCCTCACTTTGTTTTAAGAACGCGTGGGTCAAGTTGGGGTTGAGTTCTTAACTTCGTTTTGCACTCTTTTTCCAGTTTCAGCTCACTGTCTTAGTGCTTGGAGCTGTTGCGCTTCATAGTTAGAGTCTTGTTGTTTTTGGTGCTCAAACGAAGGTAAGGGAAGCTAGACTCTTCGGTCTTAAGTGTTTCTTGGCTGTTTTTGGTCGTTTTATGCTTGAATGTATGCATAGGGTGCTTTTATCGATTGAAATGGGGTTGCATGTGTGTTTGGGGGTGGATCGGGGCGGTTTCCGCCACTGCATGTGAACTGATGGTGGTGAGCTCTGCTATTCTCGCCCAAGCGAGCTAGTCTCGCCTAGGCGAGAGTATCAGGATGCTCACCCTGCTTCTGTTTCGAGCAGCTCGCCCAGGCGGAGAGCTCTCGTTTTGAGCGACACGCTGTCTCGCTCAGGCGAGAGTGACTCGCCCAAGCGAGTCCTCGAGGAGAACTTGGTGCCCTCTGCATCGCGTTCTCGCTCAGGCGAGGGAGACTCGCCCAGGCGAGAGCTCGCAGAGTGTCCCTGTCACAGAACTCGCCCAGGCGACTTTGCCTAGCTTAAGCGAGACATTTGTGTAGCTTAAGCGAAGGCATTTAGCCTAAGCGAGAAAGGGGTCAGATTTGGATGTATTTTCTTTGTTTATATGTGGATTGGTTGTATGATTTGTGAATGCATGAATCCCTGATATA
>Ga0214542_1006935_pt1 | contig 20164 bp, 11 predicted proteins | sample CNSS1metaG_FD_160096 | JGI IMG/M metagenome (GOLD analysis project Ga0214542, IMG submission 160096) | Root nodule microbial communities from cowpea collected in UCLA plant growth center, Los Angeles, California, USA - CNSS1 | ecosystem: Host-associated > Plants > Roots > Nodule | place: USA...
TTCGTCGGCGACGCGTTACGGAACACTATGGCTTCGGTTCATTTAGAACCGAGGCATAAAAGGAACTTTATGGCTTCGGGTAACGACCGAGGCCAAAAGGGGTGCCTTTAGGTCTCGTCCCAATATGCCTCGGTTGCAGACCCGAGGCAAAATGAGGAAAATAACCGGGACAAAAAGCCCTTACTGCACTAGTGTATAAACCATCTGTCGCAACCTAAATCGCGACGGGACGACGAACTAAAAATAAATTCATTTGGAAAAAGAGATTAGAAGTCACCACCATGGTTTATTCTAGAAAACTATGGAAAACCATAAAATTAAAATAAAGTCTGCGAAAACCAAATTTAGGATCCGGGAGTCGGTTACGCGTAGGGAAGGTATTAGCACCCTACAACGCCCGCCCAAAGGCGTTACCTTTAGTTAAATTTGCAAAAGAGATGTGTTTATTTTAAATATTTATTTTTCCCATAAAAATAAGAAAATATTGAACAAACATATATTTTGAGTGAAAGGGACCCGACAAGGGTTAAAACCTTGGTGTTGCGTATTCTCATTAAAAAAGAAAAATCAGGGCTACGTAGTTCTTTATAAAACTATTTGAAAATGATTTGGAAAACCTTTTAATTTTTGGGAAGTGAACCTGACAAGGACTTGCCCTGCTCCTACGTATCTCCATTCATAATGGAGAATCAAGAATCACGTAGTTCTTGATAAAACTTGATTAGAATATTTAATTTTTAAAGTTGTCTTTTGACATTTTTGAAAATAAGTGTCATTTGACGCGTGCGGCCAGGTTGACACAAAAATCATTCATTTTTTTATACTTTGTATTTATGAAAGGGAGTGTCGTGCGACGCGAGCGGTCGATTAGACAACAAAATATTTTTATAATTTTTTATATTTTTGAGAAGGAGTGTCGTGCGACGCGAGCGGTCGATTAGACACCAAAATAATTTTATGATTTTTATATTTTGAAAAAGAGTGTCGTGCGACACGAACGGTCGATTAGACACTAAAAACAATTTTTATAATTTTTATTTAAAAGGAAATATCGTGCGACGCAAATGGTCAATTAGATACCAAAACTATTTTTATAATTCTTGTATTTAAAAAAGAAGTGTCGTGCGACGCGAACGGTCGATTAGACACTAAAAGATAAAATAAAGAAAATAATTTTAAATTTTATTTATTCTTATTTTTATCAATTTTTGAAAATTATTTTAATTTTTATTTCAATTTAAAATATTTTTTTATTTTTGAAAATGATATGATTGAAATGTGATATTTAATAAAATAAAAAGGTAAAATTGGAAATAGAAAATGAAAGTGCATAAGTAAATATGTGGGTGCAATGAGAAAAACTACACATATAGGAATGAGGTGCACCTAAAGGAAATGCATGGTGCATAAAGTAAACACATCGTAGCCTAAAAAAGGAAATTAAAGGAGTGGGTTGTGTGTTTAGTGAAAACACAGGTACATAAGGTAAAATAAAACTAAATATACAGGGTGTGGAGTTATTACATTTAGGAATGCATGAAGTAAAAAAACAAAAACAAATGGTCTAATTATGAAACAAATCTGCATAGGTGTGAGAATTAAGTTATGGGGGTGCACGAAGAATTAAATGAATCTGCCAAAACCCTAAACCTAAATCAAATTATTCTTCCAGAACGCACATCACCTAAAACTCTTCTTCCCCCAACTTCATCTTCTACCTCAAGCTACACCAACCAAGCCGTCGGCGACACTGCTCACGGCGGCACCACCCACGACGGCACCAACAGCCATCTACGCCACCACAACATCATGTGCGTCCACCAATCACGTTCAAAACACAACCATGCTCGCGGCAAAGCCGCCAACGGTGACGACAACCACTCTCGGAGGTTTGTAAACATCACCACTGCTCGCCACTGCACCACTTATAGCCGTGCGAAACACTACCGCACCGTCTCCTCTGCTCGCGTCTTCTTCGGGCCACCAAGACCACTGCCGCGGCTGCCATTCCGTCAAAGAGATCGTTGCCAACTACTAATGCCTCTTACATCGCCATCTTCCCTCTCTGTTTCTCGAAGCCTATTCAACCCTTCCCCCCTTTCTATTTAATTTATAATAATTATTTACCATTGTTACAGGAAGATGAAGCTCTTTCCATTGGGTCTTTAATTTAACTCACAATGTAATCACCAAAATGAAATACAAGGATCCATAACGTACCTTCACCGTGATTTATTGATTTTCTTGCTCTTTCTTGTATTGTTTCTTTGTTTTGATTTTTTTCTGTCTTTGTACGAAGAATGGTTTGGATGAAAGTGTGTGAAAAAAATGAGTGCAGAGGATGGTTGATGATGGCTTAAAATGTTAGAGAAGATGAAAGTACTTGCATGTAATCAATCTCCCCAAAAATTCTCTCCCCTTTTAAAATAATAGTTCACTAATTTAATAAAAAATTGTCCGCGCGATTGTGAATTACGTGAGCGGCAATTGAAACCGTGAGAGAAGTTGAAACCACAAGAAAAAAGTGTTTTTTGTATTTTTTTTAAATTTTTTTAAAATTTTGAATTTAATTAATAAAAAAATGAAAAGTAATTAATAATAAATAATTTTTTAACTTTTTAAATTTTTAAATTTTTTATTTTTTATTGAATCTGATTTTTATTTTAATTAAACAAAATGAAAAATAATTATTAATTAATAATATTTTTTAATCTAAAAAACACTTATTTTACTTAACTTAGAAATTAAAAACATAAATTAAAAAAAAAACATTTTTTAATCCTTTTTATTATAAAGAATTTTTTTTAAACAATTTATTTTTTATTCTTTAATTAACATTTATTTTTTGTTGTTTTTTTAAAAAAAAAATTATTCACCCGGACGAAATTGAGTATTGATAGTTGCCCCTCTTTTCTTAGATCTTACTAGATGATACGAAAAATTAGTCATTTTCATATCATCAAAGTAAAATAGGTTAAAATATCTTTTTGGTCCCAATTTTTGTCAACTTTTTTCAAATAAGTCCCAATTTTTGCGGGGTGCTCAAATAGGTCCTAATTTTTGTCAATTTGGTTCAATTAGGTCCTAATTGGGTAACGCCGTTTAAATTGATAACATTTCACTATACAGTTGGCTATTCTTTGCTACGTGTCCAAATACTAATCCTACGTGTCCGTGTTTCTTTACAATGAAGTGGTTAATTAGTGGGTTAAACACATTACGTTTTTAATTAAATGCAAATAATGAAAATTTAAAAAATAAAGTGTTAGGGTTTATAAAAAGTCGAAGAAGCCATCTCATGTGTGAACTTGGTCATGCTTGGAACGTTGAAGCTTTGTTGCAGCTATGTCTCAGACCCAATCATCTTTTTCATATTGTAATAATTGTGTGCAGCGTAGTGTTCCCTCTTCTCGCACCCAAGCTTTAAGACCCATTTGTGATTGTGGGGAAGCTGCAGTTCTGAGGACAATGACAACACAAACGCACAATAAAACAAACAGAACCGCTTTCGAAAATCACACCAACCCAATCGCAAACGAGTAAAACCAAAATCGCAAACGACCAATCACCAAAAAACGAAAGTTAAAGCTCTAACACAATAGAAAACCTAACCTGGATTCGATATCTGCGATGAATTGATGATGATCTCGTAACAATTGCACAACCCAAACGAAGCAAATTTGCTTTTCTTTCTTTCCCCCAAATTCGAGCACAGGTAACCTAAATCCCCAAATTTGCTTTTCTTTCTTTCCCCTAGACACGTTTAACCCCTTTTACTTTTTAATCTGCGTTCAAATTTTATTTTCCTTTCTTTTACTTTTTTTCGTTAAATACTGTTAATTAAAACCTTAATGTGTTTAACCACCTAATTAATCACCTGATTATAAAGAAAAACTGACACGTAGGATTAGTATTTGGACATGTAACAAATAATAGCCAACTGTACAGTGAAACGTTATCAATTTAAACGGCGTTACCCAATTAGGACCTAGTTGAACCAAATTGACAAAAATTAGGACCTATTTGAGCACCCCGCGAAAATTAGGACCTATTTGAAAAAAGTTGACGAAAATGGGGACCAAAAAGGTATTTTAACCAAGTAAAATATAAGAAAAGACAAAAACACTAATTTCATCTGGGCTCTAAAAACATATCACATCAATGCAAACATTTAAGAAAAACAATGACCACTCCATCAAAGAGGGTCTTTATATGAAAGATCGATGACCATTGCTTTTGCAGAGGGCCTCGATATGAAGACATATGAAAATCAATGACCATTCCATCGAAGAGGGTCTTGATATGAAAGATCGATGACCATTGCTGCAGAGGGCCTCGATATGAAAGATCGATGCCTATTGCTTTGCAGAGGGCCTCAATATGAAAGCACATGAAAATCAATGACCATACCATCAAAGAGGGTCTTGATATGAAAGATCGATGACCATTGCTTTGCAGAGGGCCTCGATATGAAAGATCAATGACCATTGCCTTCACAGAAGGCCTTGATATGAAAGATCGATGACCATTGCTTTTGCAGGGGCCTCGATATGAAAGATCAATGACCATTGCCTTTGCAGAGGGCCTTGATATGAAAGATTGATGACCATTGCTTTTGCAGAGGGTGTAAGACCCGTGAAATTTAAATAATTAAATAAATAACTATTTAATAAATGTGGGTAGAAGAAGCCTTTATGGCATTAAATTTTAACCTTTATGACGTGAAAAAGTACTAGCTCATGTGGTTGAGAGTACTTTGATTGTGTGAGAGGACTTGGGTTCGAGTCCTATGTATGTTAGTTGTGTGTTATTTAATTTTTAGTATTTTCAAGATATGCTTGGGTGTGATAAGTAAGGATATAATCTTTGATGTATGAATATTATCATGAAATATGACATAGTTAAGTTGGTTGTGTACTTGAATTGCAATTGTGGGGTGAAGGGTTCAAGCTTTGGCTTGAACAAAATTAACTTTCTTTTTGCGAAACATTTTTTTTAGCAAGGATGTGAAGAGGCGCAGGAAAACTTAGGAGGCAACCAAGTGGGTTGTAAAACACAACTCCTAATGAGCCTTGAAAGCCAATTAAAGCCAATTTGAATGCTAATTGCGATTTTGAACCATAAACCCTCATTAAGGGCTTGAGTAATTGGCCAAGGGGGTGGAAAGAGAGTGAGAAGAAGGAGTTCGTGAGGACTGTGTAGGGGAGGGTTTCTGAGCATAAAAATTGAACCTAAAAAGAGTGTGTGAGTCTGATTGGGTGGAGACAAGGGCTTGAAATCAAATTGGAATCGTAAAGGGGTTTTGAAAGAGCAATTGAGCAAGAAATATTCAGGTTAGGGGAAGCTTTCTTTCGTTTCTTTTATCATTGTTGTTTGAGGTGTTAAAATGGCTTACTTGTGTTGTGCATATGTGTTAATGCCTGCATAATTGATGTTATGATTTGTTTTGGCTTGAGTTTTGTTCATGGGGCGATTTGCGTTGTTGATATTTGAAGATATCATTGATGTTGAACGTTTCCTATTAATCTCGCGTGCGTGAGGGTTTACAATGGTATGTGAATATGTTTGTCTTGGAGAGTTATCCTCATCCTTGTTGTAGGATTAAGTCCATGAATAGGGGTTCATGCCTACTATTGCATTTTCTAGCATGCATGGTGCCACTTTATTGGTTTGTGTTTTCTTGTCCTTCATCTTGTTTTGGTCACAGGTGAAAGGCCCTTTGTCTACATTTAATGGATTGTTTCTTTTGCTTGGTTCACATTGGGAGTGCTATTCTATTTGTTCATATTAGTTTGTCTGGCACCACATTGGGATGATTTAGGGGAGGGCTTATGGGTTGAAGAGAAAGTCAATTACGTGTTTAGTTCGGCTCATTTTCTCTTGGAGTCTTGACAGTGGGAATCATTAGTGTGGTTTTCTTCTTCTTTCTACAGACATGAATGGCTTGGTGGAAAACCCATGGCATGTATAAAAGGGTTTCTATTTTGGTTAAGGTGTAACCACACGTTTTTCTAGGGCCATATTATTTCCTCTGTTTTGGGTTTCATTAGGATAATACACCACATGCATTTTAGTTCATTATTCATTTATGTTTGGTGCAGACACTAAATGCTTATTCAAACAACTTTCCATTTAGTAATATCTTTAAACTTTGATTGGACAATACGTACAGGAAGAAGAAGTGCAAGGTCTCATGCATTGGTTATCTATTTTAGTCGTGGGTCCCGTTTTAACCAAGTAATGATGATGCTTGTAGGAGAGATAATTTATGTGTTGACTTTTCTCATTGGCTTATTTTTACGTGTTGGAGTTTGACTTTTCTCTTGGTTTTATATCACAATTTGGTTTCATCTATGCATTAATGTTTTTATGAGTGAAAACCATGGGCCACTGTAATTGCTTTTCTTTTCCTTCCATGCTTATCACTTTCACTTTCACGTAAATACTTTTTTTTAAATGTTTAGTATACTTTTCTCTCTTATATTTTATGCTCACGATGCAGACCATATATACTTAGAATTTTTAGTTATTTTATTCATTCTTTTCTCTTTCATTGGTGAGCCATGCTTTAGGACCCTTAGATGGTAAAGAAAAGTCATACAAAATTTAGAGTATATTCATCTTAGGCTTTTGTTTTTCTTTCATTATACTATGTGGTGCAGTGCATTGGGTTTACTGAATGGCTCCTACCATTTGTTTTGGTTGTTATGTGAGACCCATGCATGGTTGAGTGAGTGGATTCCGACTTTGATTTATCACGTCGGAAGAGGAATACCTTAGCATGCATAATATTGGTTTTATTGTTGTAGTGTTTTATTTTTGTTTCACTTTCGTGAGGTTCAATTAAACTACAGTGCATTTATACCACTCTTTCTTATATGCTTAAGTTCACATTATGCATGCTTGAGTGTCTTTAAATTGTTTTTCGGATTATTCACGCACCAGGGATTGTCGGGCGGTGGTTTCCTGCCGCTAGGCGCCAGGTTTCTGGTCTTGTTTCGCGGGGCGGCAAGATCTAGTCGCTGGGCGACTACAATTTTTCTGGTATGCGCAGTTTTTGTAAAACTGCGTTTCCCAGTTCGTTAACCGTCTGATTTAGCTGAATTTTTGACAGACAGTTCATAACATGTTGAATGGTGTGATCTTAATTTTGATGTCTGTAGCTAAATATATATGATATGCATGATTGCTGGATTGTGATCCAGACATATGATTATGACTGGATAAGCATATTTGATGTTATGGATTGTATGTTGAGCGCTTGGGGTTCTTTGGAACTTACTCCAAAGTTCCAAAAACCAGTAGCGGTGACACTACAAGTGTTACGCCTAGCGACGCAAGTGGTGCGCCAGGCGGTGGCGACGAGTGGCGCCTGGCGGCATAGTGAAGTACGCCCGGCGGTGATGATGCAGTGATGATGTTGCAGGCGCGTGGCGCCTGGCGGTGTGTGATGCCCGCCAGGTGGTTTGGACCTAGTGTCCGTCTAGCGACGTGGGATGCCGGCTAGGCAGTTTTGGTTCAGTGAAGGTGCGCGAGGAAAGGTTTCTACACAGCTTTAGGTGATGTTCATGATGTGAGGCTTTGGTTGGGGGTCCAGTTACGAGTGTAACCCGTATTGGAGTAACACGAGACCACTCTAGGTTGTAGCCTAGTGGTTTAGGAAGTCCAGTGGAGTATGCGAGTTGTGGCTCGTACGGCGAGGTTCGGGTGATTGCCCTCTTTAGAGTATTCTGATAGAGTTTTGGTAGTCTGGAACAGCTACAAACTTTATGTTTGTTTCGGGGAGCTCCACTTGGTGTCACGGTGAGATGCTGTGACAAGGTTATTCCCACGTGAGGACTATCAGGTGGTGGCCTGTAGTCGGAGGGGCAAGTAGACAATCGTGCAACGAAGATCGATCATTGTTCTCACCTAAAGGGTATAGAAATGATAGACGTCTAGTGAAAGTATTGGAAGTGGAGAAGTAAGGAAAAAAGGGAGAAGAATACTAACCCGGGTTTAAATGTTTTGGTGTTGTATTTAATATTTTATTGGTTGGTTTTATTTAAATGAGCTCACCCTATCTGTGTGTGTGTGTGTGTGGCGATGATCATGTAACTTGTTACATGGGAGCAGATGTTGATGCAGGTGAGCGGACAAATGCATAGAGACAGAGTGAGGATCTCTTGGGGATTTTCTCACTAGTTTATTTTATTGGACTATGGTGTTATTGTAATAATTTTTATAGACCATTTTAATTGTATTACAGTATTAATGCGAATTATTTTATCTGTTTTGGAGCGTTGAACTTAAGGTTTTAAATAATTCCCGCATTTTGGGAAATTGTTGAATGATAAATGAGGTTCTTTTATTTAATTTTATTTTTGTTTTAGTTTAATAAGTAATTTCCGGCTAGGACGTTACAGAGGGCCTCAATATGAAAGATCAATGACCATTGCCTTTGCAGAGGGTCTTTATATGAAAGATCGATGACCATGGCTTTTGCAGAGGGCCTCGATATGAAAGCATATAAAAATCAATGACCATTCCATCGAAGAGGGTCTTGATATAAAAAATCGATGACCATTGCTGCAGAGGGCCTCCATATGAAAGATCGATGACCATTGCTTTGCAGAGGGCCTCAATATGAAAGCACATGAAAATCAATGACCATACCATCGAAGAGGGTCTTGATATGAAAGATCGATGACCATTGCTTTGCAGAGGGCCTCGATATGAAAGATCAATGACCATTGGCTTTGTAGAGGGCCTTGATATGAAAGATCGACGACCATTACTTTTGCAGAGGGTCTTGATATGAAAGATTGATGACCATTGCTTTTGCAGAGGGCCTCGATATGAAAGCATATGAAAATCAATGACCATTCCATCGTAGAGGGTCTTGATATGAAAGATCGATGACCATTGCTTTGCAGAGGGCCTCAATATGAAAACACATGAAAATCAATGACCATTCCATCGAAGAGGGTCTTGATATAGACATATGAATGTATGATAATTTACACGTATAATATGAAAAAATGAATTTGCTTGTCTTTTTTTCTTTTTATGAAATGCATGCGTACATGAATGCATGTTATGCATGAATCACCTAAGACCTTTGTCTTTTCATTTTTATTTCTCTTTTTCTTCATATTTTTTTTCTTTTTTTACTTCTATTTTTTTAGAGTTGAAGGAGGCAAATGTTAATATGCTTGAGTGTGCGAATTTATGATGCAAAACTTCCTATATATTTTCATTTTTATATTTTTTCTTTTTGTAATTCTTATTATTTTTAAGCTACAAAAACTATGTTTTTAAACAATAGGAAACCAGATTAAGGGGGCCAGTATGAAACTGGGTTTGGGCCAGACAAAACTGGGCTTGGGCCAAATAAAACTGGGCTTGGGCCAAACTAAAATGGGCTTGAGGGCTAGACTATACTAGGCTTAGGCCAGATAAACTGGGCTTGGACCAGACAAACTAGGCTTGGGCCAGACTAAACTGGGTTGAGGGCCAGACAAAACTAGGTCTGGGACAGACTAAACTAGGCTTAGGCCAAACTAAACTGGGCTTGGGCCAGACTAAACTGGGCTTGGGCCAGACAAAACTAGGCTTGGGCCAGACTAAACTAGGCTTGGACCAGACTAAACTGGGCTTAGGCCAAAAAAAACTAGGCTTGGGCCAGACAAAACTGGGCTTGGGCCAGACAAATCTGGGCTTGGGCCAGACAAAAATTGGGCTTGGGCCAAACAAAACTGGGCTTGGGCCAGACAAATTTGGGCTTGGGCCAGACTAAACTGGGCTTGGGCCAAACAAAACTAGGCTTAGGGGCGTATAGGTCATTCATATGAATGAAGAGGACCATTAATTTGAAAAATGTCAAAAGTAACTTTTGTAATATTAATTTCTTATTTATGAAAAAAAAAACATTTGATTGAAGAGATATGTTGCATAATTATGCTGACTCATGTTATGATGATATATTGACACATGTTATGATGATATGACATGCGAATGGTTATGCATTGTAGAACACACATTTATTATTTCAAACACAATCGTAAGGATCGGAACCTTGATATGCATGAATGCATGATGAAAACCTTGTAATGCTTTGTCCTTTTGACCTCTCTCTTTTTTTTTTGCACGTTCGAGTCAATTGTTCTATTTGCAATCATCAAACTCATTGTTATTTTCAATTTTTCTTGAAAGTAAGGAATGTCACACACCTTGAGGTCTAATGTTTAAAATGAATATACTTAAGTTTCTCTTTCACAACATCAGTGCACGCGTGCTTGAAATCATAAGTGAGTGAAAGGGTAGAAATTTTTGGAAAGTGTTTGGGGGAGACTGGGATAGCCATGTGGGCATGTCGTTCCTCACACATTCCTAAAAGGAGATGTAATTGGTGAATGTTAGTGTAAAAATACACAAAACACCCAAAAGTTGCCATAGTTATGGTGTTTGGGAAAAAGGTATGGGGAAATGGATCTATGAATGTCAAGGTGGAAAAAATTCATGTGAGACACACAAAGTTGCCCCAGTTTTAGGATATGGGTTTTGTTCAGAATAGGTGATGGATATGAAAAACATTGGCAAACAGAATTGCCCTAGTTGGTTTGATTTTCTTTCACTTGCTTTGGCCAGTTAGTAGGGAATTCCCCTCTTCCTGAGACACCATTTTCATTTTTCATTTTTCTTCTTTTACGACCGCATTGTTAGTCATGTGGCTTTATCGCAAAATCAAGCTTATAAAAATCAGAACAATCAATATTCAATCTATGTGGACTTTTACTTGGCTTGTAACGTGGCTTTGGGCTATAAAAAGCTTTGAAAGAAAGGATATAAAGGCCCAAATAATTTACTTTTTTTTGCAAGTTTTAATTAAACAAGAGCTACCATCTAGGTATTGTATCAGCTATTTCTCAAGAATTTTTGAACACTTTGCTTTTTTCAAACTTTATTTCAATTTCTTTTCATTTGCCATCACTTTGTGATTACTTTTGCTTTTTGGATTTGTTTTTCCTTTGATGAATTCTCTTTATTTAAACGTTGAGTGCTTTTTTTTGTGCATCTCAAGCTGACTTCTAATGTGATGATAACCCTTGTTTGGGAACAATTTTAGAAGAAAACTTTATTTTTTTTTGGCTCAATGGGGGTAACAAAGGATATTTTACTTATTTGGATGAAGAAAAATGGCCACACATCATTTCAAAATTTGATTGCTTTATTTTCAAAAGATTAACTTTAAGATAAAAGCTCGATGACCTTAACAAGAGTCACTTTTCTTTTCCTTTCTTTCTTTTGGTTTTGTTGTTTTTTTTTCCTAGATTGCCCTCTTGGGTTTTCAATCTATCAGACTTCTTTTTTCTTTTTTCTTTTTTTGAAAATTGTTTTTTTTTTATTTGTCTCAATAGATTCAGGGATCATCCAACTAGTGCAAGAAGAGATAAATATTGGCAAATCTGCCCTAGTGTGAAAAATCATGTTTATTATACGAGTATAACCAACGGTGTTTAGGGCAAGCCCTTTTATTTTAGGAGAGTGAAGGGTTGAGGCTTTCAAGCCATACATGCACAAGTGGTTTCAAAAGGTCAAGTTCGAACCACTCCTTTTCTTCTCTACGTAAGTGCTCCATCTTTCCGTGCCTGTATTTTCGCTACTATTACTCTTGGTAACTTATATCCCCGTTGTTTCTTATTTTTTTGAGCTCCTTAAGTCGCCCCTTGAGTTGCTGCGTCCCGCTGTTTGGAGTCAAGGTCTTGTGCTAGCCATTTCCAGGTAGGGAAGCTATGGCTTACTCATGTATTTCGTTTTTCCCTGTTGTTCAGTTGTTATTTTGAGGTTATGTAGTTGGTGTGATGTTATGATAGCTTGGAACGTATGAGCATGTTGGTTTGGACTAGTGTGTGTGGCTGTTGCAGGAAAACAGTGGCGAGACCTGATAATCTCGCCTAAGCGAGCCAGTCTCGCCTCGGCGAGATGGGCAGGGACTCAACCAGACCTTTTCACGCGAAGGGTCGCTCAGGCGACCAGCTCAGTTTTTGAGCGAGCGAGCATCTCGCTCAAGCGAGGAGAGACACGCCTAAGCGAGAATGCGTGAAGGTTTTTGTTTCTGTGTGTCGAGCTCTCGCCTAGGTGAAGGGAGCTCGCCTGAGCGAGAGACCCTCTCACTTAAGCGAGACCCTTCAGCCTGAGCGAAGAGCGGGGCGAGTGCATGTTATGGTGTGGTGTTTTATTTCTATTCTTGGATGTTTGGCTTGTTTATGAGTGAATCATTATATATTGGCTTGAAGGGAAATGAATATGCATGATTAGAAGGGTGTACAGATTGTGAATGATGAACTTGAATGAATTTGACATGTTAAAATCATGAGATGATTAGTTATGAAAGTGGCATGATAATGAGATATGCTAAGATTCAGTATTCATGGATGGAGTATGATGAGTTGGTATGGGTTTGATCTGAAACATGAGAAGGACCGGTAACAAAGGTCGACATAATTTTGTACATGCATGATAAAAGCTTTATTGATTGTTTGGATATGATTGGTCTGTGTCAGTACGTAATTCCTTGAAATCTCTAGGTAAGATTTCAGGGTCGTGCTTTAGTGGTCGGGACGTAATTCCATGGCCCCTGTTATTGGGTGTCGATGGTGGTACCCCATCAATATAGTCTGGTAAGGATTCAAGGTAATGTTGAATCTTGACACTCTAAGAAGTCAGTTAGTCTCACTTAGAGCGGACTGACTCCTGTGGTGAGAGTAACAGGAGGCCTGAAACTCATTAAGGGCTAACCTTGTGTGTGAGGGAAATTGATTCATTGTAACACTTATAACACATAGCTCGGGTGTGAGCAGAGGTATCCACCACAAGTGCAAGCATCCGTTGAATCCGACCAAATTGTATGTATCCGGATGAGTCGAGTCGAGTCTTAGTGTATTGGTTTGAGAGTCATAGCATGCTTGGGTGTTTTGTGTATTGTTGACTGTGAAAGTGTATCAGATTGCATGATGGAATTATTTTGTGCTCTAGCTTACCCTACTTTTATTGTTGTGTGTTCTGCTGTGTGGTACTCTCTTTTGCGATGATCATCAACTTGTTGATGTGAGCAGATGCGAGGAACACCCGTGGTCAACAAGGAGGTGATGGTTCCGCTGCTTAGCCTTTGGATTGACTTCTGCCTTTGGGCTCTTCATTTGGGGCTAAGGCCCATATTGTTTTCCCTGGTGATTTGTTTAAGTCTTTATCTCTCTTCCTTTACTTGGTACCTGGCATTGTGGTGTGCCACTTTTATTCATCCTTTAAGTTTGGGATATCTGTATGAGTGACGTCATACTATTTTATTCTCGCTTCTTATATTATTATGTGTGACATATCCTTTATTTAGCTTTATTAAATAAATGGGGTGTTACATTTATGGTATCAGAGCGGTCATTCCTTAGGTTTGTGGACTTGGATTGTCCGCTTAGCTTTCTTTGTGTGTCTCTGAGTGTTTAGTTAAAATCCTGTCTTATCATGCCTAACCAAGTGATTTTCTGTGTGCCGGTGAACTATGGCACCTCATCGTAGGAACACTCAATCCTCCCAAGGCGATGCACTGGACATCGCAAGAGCTATAGAAGCCATGGTAGCGGCTATGATGTAGTAGATTACGGTGATGATGCAGCAACATGAAGCATCGATGTAGCGACAAGCAGCGTCACTTGAGCAGCAACAGTTGGTAATGTCTCAAACAGAAGCTGCTAGGGTAGCTGCTGAAGATGCCCATAGACAGCATATGGAGGCCATCCGCCAGCTGGAGGAGAACAGGACGGCTGCACCCGCCTTCGGTCCTGAACCACGACCTACAGTCAAGGAGTGGAGCTTGTAAGACTTTCTGAAGCAAGACTAGTCCTGACGCCGCAGACCAATGACTGAAGGACCTGGAGTGCATCTATGATGCAAAGATGTGCCCCACGGATTACAGGCTAGCGTTCTCTGTGTATATGCTCACGGGGGAGGGAGCATTGGTAGATCAGTGCCAAATCCATCCTAGAAGAGAGAGAGAGGAGTCGGTGACATGGGAGGCTTTCAGAGAGAGATTCCTTTCCGAGTATTTTCCAAACAGCATCCGGTATGCCAAGGAGGTGGAATTCCTCCAGTTGACCCAGGGAAGGAAGACCGTGACAAAGTATGCTGAGAGATTCAAGCACCTCAGCCGCTTCTATACACTACCACTTGAGGAGGAGTAGAGATGCCGTAAGTTCGAGAATGGTCTCTGCGGTGATATTCGTTTGATAGTGGTTCCCTTGTCCATCAAGAACTTTGCTGCTCTGGTGGAAAAGGCCAGAGTGATGGAGAAGATGAAACGTGAGGTAGAAGGCCAGTGCCCATAGAGGATTGGTGGACCATATGGGTCCAAACCTAGGCATGAGGAGCGGAGGAGACCGTATGATAGACCCCACCATCAGTCCCAGGGGTCTAGGAGTTTCTCTCCCGAGTAGGGCCGAGTACAGTGTTATATATGTGGAGGCCCTCACCTGAGGAACGTCTGCCCACGTTTAGAGGGTTATCGTCGTTGCAACAACTGTGGCAAGGAAGGCCACTTTGGGAAGGATTGCCCCAACCTTGCTAGGGCAGTGACACGCCCTCCAGTTCAGACTCCCCACCAGCACGAGCGGAGGGACATAGGCAAAAAGCCTCAAGCGATGGGCAGAGTCTACGCTATGACAGGAGCAGAGGCTGCAGGCTCAAGTAACCTTGTTATGGGTTATTGTGTGATTTCTGGAATGAGATGTTGCGTGTTATATGATTCTGGAGCGACACACTCCTTTGTGTCAAATGTATGTGTGGAACGGTTGGGTATGTCGGTTGGCGAGCTGCAGTGTGAGCTTGCGGTGTCTACTCCGTCGTGGGGTTTGGTCATGACGTCATCCTTATGTGCTAGGTGTCCAAAGAAGGTAGAGGGACGCAGGTACAAAGTGAACCTAATCATCCTGCCTCTACAAGAGTTTGAGGTAATCTTAGGGATGGATTGGCTCTCTACCAATCGCATTCTTATAGATTTCCGAGAAAAGAGATTGTTATTCCCCGACTCAGAGGAGCCTGAGTTGTTATCGTCCCAAAGGGTTCTGAAGGAGCTGCAAGGTGGTGCTCAGTGCTCAATGCTCAGTGCTTCGTAATCTTCACGCATCTAGAGGTGGAAGGAGGACAAATGAAGTTCGTCATACTAGTGGTGCAGGAATTCGAGGATGTATTCCCAAAGGAAGTGCCAAGGTTGCCTCCCCACAGAGAGGTGGAGTTCTCGATCGATCTAGTACCGGGGACGGGTCCGGTATCGATGGCCCATACCGCATGGCTCCGGCGGAGTTGGTTGAACTTAAGAAACAGATAGAGGAGCTGATGGAGAAGCAGTTTATCCGACCCAGCACTTCACCTTGGGGAGCACCAGTATTGTTGGTGAAGAAGAAGGATGGGAGTTCACGTCTGTGTGTGGACTATAGGCAGTTGAACAAAATAACAATCAAGAATAAGTACCCTCTTCCGAGAATTGACAACTTGATGGATCATTTGCATGGATCGTCGGTGTTCTCGAAGATTGATCTATGGCCAGGATACCACCAGATATTGGTAAAGTCTGATGATGTACAGAAGACGGCCTTCAGGTCCCGGTATGGACACTACGAGTATGTGGTTATGCCTTTCGGTGTGACCAATGCTCCGGCAGTGTTCATGGACTACATGAACAGGATCTTTCGGTCCTTCCTAGATAAGTTTGTCGTAGTCTTCATACATGACATTCTCATCTATTCTAAGACCTAGGAGGAGCATGCTGAACACCTGAGGTTAGTGCTTGGTGTTTTGAGGGAGAAGCAGTTGTATGCCAAGTTATCCAAGTGCGAGTTCTGGATGGATGAGGTACAGTTTTTGGGCCATGTGATATATGCACAAGGCATTGTAGTGGATCCAGCGAAGGTTGAGGCAGTGCTTAAGTGGGAAGGTGCTAAGTCGGCCACAGAGATTAGGAGCTTTGTGGGGTTAGCAGGCTACTATAGGAGATTTATAGAGGGATTTCCAAGATAGTGGCGCCTTTGACACTGCTTAATCAGAAGGACCAACCATTCACCTGGACGGATAAGTGTGAGGAAAGTTTCCAAGAGCTGAATAGAAGGTTGACGAGTGCTCCAATTCTAGTGATCCCTGATGTTGGAAAACCCTTTGAGGTTTATTGTGATGCCTCTCATCTAGGATTGGGTTGCGTGTTGATGCAGGAGAAGAAGGCAGTGGCCTACGCTTCAAGACAACTTAAGGTGCATGAGCATAACTACCCCACTCATGACCTAGAGTTGGCAGCCATAGTGTTCGCCTTGAAGATCTGGAGGCACTATCTCTATGGTGCTCAGTTTCGCGCGTTCAGCGACCACAAAAGCCTTAAGTATCTGTTTGATCAGAATGAGCTGAACATGAGACAAAGGAGGTGGATGGATTTCCTGAAGGACTACAATTTTGAACTGCTATATTACTCGGGGAAGGCGAATGTAGTGGCTAATGCCTTGACTAGGAAGACAATGCATATTGCACACCTCATGATTAAGGAAGTGGAGCTACTTGAGAAATTCCGAGATATGAAGCTACAGGTGGAGTTGGGATCTGAGTTCATTAGATGTAGTACCTTGACTATATCTAGTGACTTTTTAAGCTCAATTAGGGAGAGGCAGTTGTTGGATGCTAGTCTGAACAGAGTCAGAGAACAACTTAGGTCAGATGAGGCTAGGGACTTTGCTTTGGGTGATGATGGCATATTGAGATTTCAGGGTAGGATTTTTGTACCTAATGATGCAGAGGTAAAGAAGTTAATCCTGGAGGAAGGACATAAGAGTCGCCTTAGTCTGCACCCCGGCATGACTAAGATGTACCAGGATCTCAAGGAAACCTTCTGGTGGCAAGGGATGAAGAAAGATGTGGCTCAATTCGTATCAGCCTGTTTAACATGCCAGAAGGCGAAGGTGGAGCATCAGAGACCCGGTGAGAATCTACAGCCCTTGGAAATGCTAGTGTGGAAATGGGACAGCATCTCCATGGATTTTGTGACCCATTTGCCACAGACTTTTAGGGGGCATGATACAATCTGGGTTATAGTGGACCGACTGACCAAAAGTGCTCACTTCTTGGCGATGAACTTGAGAATGGCTATGGCCAGGTTGGCTCAGTTGTACATGAAGGAGATAACGAGGTTGCATGGGGTATCGTCAAGTATTGTGTCAGATAGAGATTCGCGGTTCACTTCACGGTTTTTGCAGACACTACAGAGTGCTATGGGTAGCAAGCTCACCATGAGTTCGGCTTATCATCCTCAAACCGATGGTCAGTTTGAGAGAACGATCCAGTCACTGGAGGATTTATTGAGAACATGCATATTGGACTACTTGGGTGCTTGGGATGAGGTACTGCCTTTGATAGAGTTCACCTACAACAACAGTTTTCATGTAAGCATTGGCATGGCGTCATACGAGACTCTTTATGGTAGGAGGTGTAGGACTCCTCTCTGTTGGTATCAAGATGGAGAAGCGGTGTTGGTTGGACTAGAATTGTTAGAGCAGACCACTAAGAAAGTGAGGATTGTGAGAAATAGAATGCAGGCTTCTCAGAGTAGGCAGAAGGCCTATGCAGATCGTAAGAGAAGGCCTTTGGAGTTCGCAGCTGGCGATCATGTGTTCTTGAGGGTGACCCAAACCACTAGTGTGGGAAGGGCTCTCCGCTCAAGGAAGCTCTCTCCTAAGTTCCTTGGCCCTTATCAGATCTCCAGGAGGATTGGACCGATGGCATATGAAATAGCTTTGCCTCCTCAGTTGGCAAACCTTCATCCAGTATTCCACGTCTCACAACTAAGAAAGTACGTGTTCGATCCGGCTCATGTGTTTGAAGCCGAGGATATACAGATCAGAGAGGATCTTACTATGGAAGTACCCCCCATTGCTTTAGGAGATAGCAAAGTTGAGGAGAACCGAGGGAAAACAGTCAACCTTTTTAAAGTCATATGGGATAGAAGGACAGGTGACTCAACTTGGGAGTTAGAGGAAGACATGAGAAAATCACACCCACATCTTTTTGCCTGTTAAACTTTCATTTTCGAGGTCGAAAATTTTTCTTGTTGGGGAGAATCTAAGGCCCAGTTTCCCGCCCTAAAGTTTTAAGGGTTGCCTTTTAAATAGTAGGCCTAAGGGCTGGCCCAAAGGATAAAACCCCCTAAGTCTGCCCTAACCCTAACACTCCTTCTCACTTTCAGAAAACTGTTCCTGGTCCTAAGAGTCGCAGCCGTCTTTCTATCTCTGCTAGGGCTTGGTACCACCGTGAGCATGCAAGTTCGAATCAGTCCTTTTCTTCTCTACGTAAGTGCTCCCTCTTTCTGTGCCTGTATTTCCACTAATGTTACTCTGGGTAACTTATATCCCCGCTGTTTCTTATTTTTTTCAGCTCCTTAAGTCACCCCTTGAGTTGTCGCGTCCCGCTGTTTGGAGTCAAGGTCTTGTGCTAGCCATTTCCAAGTAGGGAAGTTATGGCTTACTCATGTATTTCATTTTTCCCTGTTGTTCAACTGTTATTTTGATGTTATGTGGTTGGTGTGATGTTATGATAGCTTGGAACGTATGAGCATGTTGGTTTGGACTGGTGTGTGTGGCTGTTGTAGGAAAACAGTGGCGAGACCTGATAATCTCGCCCAAGCGAGCCAGTCTCGCCTAGGCGAGATGGGCAGGGACTCACCCAGACCTTTTCACGCGAGGGGTTGCTCAGGCGACCAGCTCAGTTTTTGAGCGAGCAAGCATCTTGCTCAGACGAGGAGAGACTCGCTTAAGCGAGAATGCGTGGAGGTTGCTATTTCTGTGTGTCGAGCTCTCGCCTAGGCGAAGGGAGCTCGCCTGAGCAAGAGACCCTCTCGCTTAAGCGAGACCCTTCAGCCTGAGCGAAGAGCTGGGCGAGTGCGCGTTATGGTGTGGTGTTTTGTTTCTATTCTTGGATGTTTAGTTTGTTTATGAGTGAATCATTATATATTGGCCTGAAGGGAAATTAATATGCATGCTTAGAAGGGTGTATGGGTTGTGAATGATGAACTTGAATGAATTTGACATGTTAAAATCATGAGATGGTTGGTTATTGTTGACAAAGATTGATTAAAAGATTTTGATGATGATAAAGATGTTGAAGAAAACACTTGAAGATATTGAAGACAATATAGTTTATGTTTAAAGATTCTTATTGTAATAGACTTAAACTTTTTCTAGTTAGGTGCAAAATTGTTAGAACAACAGCCAGCTCGCAACTCCTCTGAGAGAAACTAATTTTTTTTGCAAAAATCAGTATGGTAATCGATTACCAACTTATAATAATCGATTACCAACTCAAAAAATTCTATTTTTCAAAACCTACTTAAGATAATCGATTACCACGAATGGTAATCAATTATCACTGGCAATTATAACTTGGCTCTTGAAAAACGACTTAAAATAATCGATTACCAGAAATGGTAATCGATTACCATTGACAGTTATAAAAATATTTGTTCAAATTTGTACATGAGATAATCGATTACCATTTTGCGTAATCGATTATCCTTGGCAGTTTTAGCTAAACTCTTCATTTCTAACTCAGCCTGCGAAAACCTCTTTAAATAGAAATTAGTTTCCAAACTTCAAATTACCTTTTTTAAGATTCAGAGTTCTTGTGTTGTAACTCCAAAGTGTTGCTCTGTGAGATTCTTAAAAAAATAGCTTTGAAAAGCCTAGTGTGAGTGAGTGATAACTTTTTCTAAGTGATTTCTTAGAAGATTGAGTGTTGCGCTGTTGCTAGGAAAGCTGGTCATCCTCTGTGTGATTCAAGGGGAGCTTTTTGTTCATCTCTTGTCGTTGTTCAAGAGAGGTGTTTCTAATCCTTACTCTTTTATAATCTATTGTAATCTGATTATTATAGCGATTGAGTTAATCTCTTTGTTTAAGAGATTAACAACTGGATGTAGGGTCTTTTGATCTGAACCAGTATAAATATCAGTGTGGATCTTCCTCCCTTAACCTCTTTATTTATCTGCACTTGCATTTAAAGTAACTTTGATTTTAAGTTAATCATTTAAATTTTGAGAAAAAATTTAAAACCTATTAAGACTTATAAAAATCCAATTCACCCCCCCCCCCCCTCCCTTTTTTTTTCC
>Ga0214542_1006940_pt1 | contig 20156 bp, 10 predicted proteins | sample CNSS1metaG_FD_160096 | JGI IMG/M metagenome (GOLD analysis project Ga0214542, IMG submission 160096) | Root nodule microbial communities from cowpea collected in UCLA plant growth center, Los Angeles, California, USA - CNSS1 | ecosystem: Host-associated > Plants > Roots > Nodule | place: USA...
TATGATCAAAATGTTGAATTATCAATTTATCATCTAATTCTCCAAAGTCTTTACTTAATTTTGTGAACTTCTTAAAGTTTCCCAATTTTTAAACATTGAAAGTTTTATCATAAAAATTAAAAAAAAAAAATTAAAAAAAAAAGCGGGTCGGCCCGCGGGCCGGAGGGCTAAGGAGTATGCGGGGCGGGCCAGTATTTTCAGCCCGCATAAAATATGCGGGGCGGTGCGGGCCAGCCCGCGTTATGCGGGCCTTATGCGGGACGGGCCGGCCCACATTGCCACCCCTAGTTTTTTCTAAACAATTAATTGATAACGGATTTTTAATAATAAAATATTTAATTGAAATATTTAATTAAGACATAAATTGAATTGTTCAATAAACTATTTTATAAAGGCTGTTGTATAATAATTGCATAAAATAATAGGATTGGCAATATATTGAATTAGAAGTGTCATTGATTAGTTAAAATCCACTCCTAATGAGTAAAAACAAAAAATCTATACTTCCTAAAATTTCCTCTTAAAATAGGTTAGGGTTAGGACTAAAGTGATTTTGGTTTCATGATAAGATTTTAATTAACTCCTAAATATAATATGTTTAGTCTAAATAAAAGGTTAAGTCAAATTGTGTTGAAGGTCAACCCAAGTTTGTTCAGATTGAAGTTCTAGACGAGTTGGACGTAACAAAAGGTCAATCCAAGAGTTGGTGCAGGCTAAAATTCGACCCAAGTTAAGTCAAGATTAAGGTCAACACGAGACTGTCAAACCAAAGGTCAATATAAGTTGAGCTGAGTCAAAGACCGAGACAATCTGCCTCAAAACGAAGTTCAAGATAGGTTGTCTATAACCGAAGTTTGAGAAGAGTCAGCTTCGACCGAAAGGTGAGACAAGATGGACCAACCAAAGTTCAATATGGGTTGGGTCGAGCTAAAGGTCAATACAAGTCAGATCTAATCAAAAATCAAGACAAGTCGAGAAAACTGAAGGTCAAGATGAAGTCGAGATTAATCACAGACCAAAAATTAAGACAAATTAGATCGTGTCGAAGATCAAAACGAACAATATTGAAAGTCGAGATTCGCCGATCCAAATTAAAAGCTAAAACAAACTAACTCATGCTAAAAATTGATATGGATCAACTTATATAAAAAATCAAGACAGGTCAAAACGAAATTTGATAACCTTATTTAGAACTAATAAAAACTAACAAATTAACTTTATTTTTGTACAATTTGGAACCCTATTTTTATTAAAGGTTAAACATTTATTTAACGGATATATTAGAATAGTGCGAACGACATTTATAGAGTATATTAAAAGAGGAAATTCATGAAATTGAAAAAGTAAAGACTTAAATACCTTTTTTGTCCTCATTTTCGTAGTGTTTGTTGCGGATGGTCCTCATTTTGACAGAATATTTAAAATGGTCCTAATTTTTATCGAATGTTTAAAATGGTCCTCATTTTCGCAATTCGTATTTTATTTAGTCATTTTCTGTGACGATGTTTAAGTCAGTAACAGAGCACTGTATAAGTGGCACTGTTTGTATTATGTTGCATTGGGGTGTGTTACATGTTATGTACAGATGGTTCTGTTACTGATTTAAACGACGTCACAGAAAATGACCAAATAAAATACGAATTGCAAAAATGAGGACCATTTTAAACATTCGATAAAAATGAAGACCATTTTAAACATTTTGTCAAAATGAGGATCATCCGCAACAAACACTAAAAAATGAAGATGAAAAAGGTATTTAAGCCAAAAGTAAATAAAGCAAAGCAACTGAGAGTAAAATATGATATTTAAAGCAACCCTTATTTAGATTTAACAAGCGATGCGGCTATTTATTGCAGGCTAATAAAAGTGCAACATGTTTAGTCGTTTTCTGTTGGGCTTGGGTACGGTTGCCATAAAGCTAAAGTTTTATTTTCTTGAAAAAATTACGTACTACCAGCAATTATATTTCTTCCCAACAAAATCTATATCTATACATAAAAAAAATATTTTACATGTATACTATTTTTTTTCTAATTTTATTTTTGATTAAAATAATTATATTTCTACTTTTATTCTTTAATTGTCATTAATGTAAAATTAATTATTTTGTAAATTAAATAATTATTTTACTATTTTATATTTTAATGTAACATCCCAATTAATAAAATAATTTTACTAAAGAAAAATATCACATATTTAATATTTAATACTTTATACATATAACACTATACACTAAGAGTTCCTATTACATTTATCCAAGAGATAAATACAAAATTGGTATATTGGCACAGTCTAAATCTCTAGAAAAAATGACAAAAAGATAAACCTTACAAAAGTTTTTCAAAAAATACAATTTAACAATGAAAGAAAATTTAAAGAATTAAACAATTGCATTGTCATCACCATTAGGAGAGCTAACACTTAAAACCTCATCTGCTCACACCAAATATTAGTGATCATTGCAAAAGAAGAACAACATCACAAAAAGCACACACACCCAATAGAGGATAAACTAATATAAAGATAATTGTTTCATTAATCACAAATTAAATCATATTAGGAAGTTAAGTAATTCACACCATTATAAGCAACAAGCCACATCATAAAAGATCCATTAGACTCAGTTATCCAAATAACAAGCATTGATGTAAAACTACTTGGAAGCTTTGGCACTTGTGATGGATAACTTCCACCAACAAGATTAATTCTATACTGGTTTCTAGAACTACAAATGATTTTTCCAACTAGGACCTCCTGCTACTCTCCATTCTAATTCATTCTCCTCTACATGAGTTTGAATGATTCGTAGAGTTTTAAGATAAGCTTTCAAATTTGGAGTCCCTACATCAATGTAGACCAAAGCACACATATTTTAAACGGATTTTCCCTTCAAAATCCATTCACCATTCTCAGTTCACTATTTAACAAGTTTCATCCATTATATCATCAATATACAAGGCACATATCCATTGACAAGGTCATCATCATCAGAATTTCATACATCATTATATTCCAAAAAGTTCATATCATCCCCAAACATTCACATAATCACCAAACATATTACACTATAACTTAACAACACAAATACAAAATTGGTTGGGGGTTTTAAAAATAAAACTGCAGTTTTTACAAAACTCCAAAAATTATATTCTTAACATTCATATTAAAGATAATTTATTCAAGAACTCAATGCAAAAAGAATCAACCCAATTGGATACCTATAGAAAAAGTTATATATTAAACAAGTGGCAAAGATCATAGTTGTTAATAACCTAATGTACGGGAACCTTACAAAAAAAATTGCTCTCACTATAAACTTTCAAACAAAGATCCTAACGGTCAAAACAAATAATCATACGTCTAGGACATACTGTAAATATTTTAGTTCGACCCAACAATTAACGAAGTAATAATTAATTTTTTTTTTGAAATGACTCAGAGCAAGAAAACACAACTCGCTTAAAAAGAGAAACTCTTTGTAAAAATTAATTTCGACACTAACTCAGTGAATGATGGGCTCGCCCAACGAGTCTGCTTAATGCATAACTTAAATTTTGCAATTTAACAACTCCCAACATACATAAACTCATTCCAAGTTTCATACAAGTTACCAACACACTAAATTTGTGTTAAAGAACTCAAACCAACCAACATTACCACATTTGCGCTTCATATAGAAAACCCCAAAATTTCTAACACATACATATTAAACATCAAAATTAGGGATTTTTCATCTCATACTCACGAAGAACGAATAAAACTCACCCATTTGATCACAAGAGGGATGAAATATGAATGAGAAATTGAATGAAGAAGCTTGAAGATTTGTAAAGGAGAATGAGTTTTGAAGGGAAGTTGTGTTTGTGATTTTACAATGATCGGTTTAGAGATTTAAAACAAAAATAAAGGTTTTACATTTAATTGTTACATTTTAAATTCAGATAATTATTTACAATAAAAAAATTATTTAATGGTAAGAAATTATATAAATGGTCTATTTTATAATTATTTTTAATAAAATTTATATTATACTTTAATAAAATTTTGCTAAAATAAAAATAAAGATACACATGTACATAACACGTGTTTTTTACTGGTACACATAAATTAAATCATTGTATCCTAATTACTTAAGATTTAAATTCTACCGAAAAAATATTATTAAACTTGAGATAATATAATTAAAAATTTTGTTTTAAAGAATTCCTTAAAAATACGATAAACTATAATTTAAGAATATATATATATATATATATATATATATATATATATATATATATTTGTAACAAAAAACTTTATGCCACGTCATTATTTTTTTATATTGTGGTATAGTAATATATCACATTAACTCAACTCTATGTTTGTTTAGTGGATGACACATGCGTTTTTATAAAGTAAATTAGAAAAAAAATATGCGACGATTAATATTAATCTGCGAATAAATGAGAATATTGATCTTCGATAAAATGAGAAAATTATAATAAAAAGACAATACTCAATAAATTTTTCCGTATTGGCCACAATTTTTTATGTGGATAATAATAATAATAATTATTATTATTATAATAATAATAAAAATAATAATATCAATAAAACATAATAATCAAAAACAATAATAATAAATATAAGTATAAATTTATTTATTTTTAAATATTAACTTTTATTATAATTATAATAAATATAATAATATTACTTATTATTATTGAAATAATAATAATTATACTGATAATTACAATATTAATAATAATTATAATCAATATAATAATAATCATCCAATTTACACTAATTATATTCTATTTTAAATTATTTTCATGATTAAGAGCAAATTGGTAATCAATCAAGTTTTCCAATTACAATTTTTTAATTTTTAAATTTATTAGTTGGAACTAAACAACTTAGATAAGGTGGTATCCAATACATAATTTTTTTTGCTCTCCAAGTTATTACATTAGTTCATGCTCTAACTGATGTAGAATGTGTAATTAAATAAATAACTTCTTTTTTTTTGCCAAGATATTTAGAGTTATTGCTGTGAGTCAATCTGACTTATCAAGGATTTGAGATGAGTTGGGTTAAAATAAATTTACAAATTTTAGTAGGAGCCAAAAATTGATCCGACCCATTAAGAACTCAGCTCACCTGGATTGAATCTGTGGTGAGTCAACATCAACTCAAACATAAAAAAAAGGTTAAAATACTTCGTTTGGTCTTCGTTTTTGTACCAAAATCTCAATTTGGTCATCGTATTTTTATTAGTATCAATTAGGTCCTTTCCGTTAGTATAAAACTAACACAATTAAGTAGGTGTCACGTGTCAGTTCCTCATTTATTTATCTATTTATTTGATTTTTTTTTTGAATTTTTTTTGAATCTTTTTTTGAATTTTTTAATTTTTTTTAAAAAATTATTTCTGCCACGTGTCTGTGGTGTGTCAATCTAATATGGTGACACGTGTCAAATTATTGTATGAATTTCAATTTGGTCCTCATATTTGTTCCAAATTTAGACCAAATTTAATTTTTATATAAAGGTAATGATGATACAAGTGATATTTTTATTACATATTTTTAACAATATTTAATTTATTTAAATTTATATTTTATATTAATTTTATTTAAGTTAGTTGATGTAGAATGTCCGATTAATATCGCATAACTATTACATATGTTGTATACTTAAGTGAAGTAAAATGTCATTTTTTTTGGGTTTTCAGTCGCTCAACTATTACATCGGTTGACTTTTAAAATGTAGAATTTCAAATTTACATCGATTTTAATAATAATTGATGTAATATGTAGTTTGATAATTACTGCCACCATGTTTCTTTTTCTATTGTTTTTCTCTAATCGATGTAAAGTGTCGTTGTTTCCACTATTTTTATTATGGTTAGTCTCAATTTTATGTATTTTCATTTTGAAATGTGAGCTTTCTACACCTTTCCATGCTTTCATTGTTAGGGATAATATGTATTGTATTGTATGAGAAAATATGAGTGATGAGAAAGAATTGAGTACGTACTTTATGTGTTGGTATATGTATTTATAAGCTTATTGAGTCTATAAAGAAAGAATATATAATAAATTGAAACATTTTAAACAAATTATATTTCCTAGTAGCATATGTGAGAATGATAAATTATGATATCAATAATAATGATTTATTAACAAAAATATATCGAATAACATAATCAGTTCCAAACATACCACATCAGAATCCGAAATCTTGGACAGAGTAAGTATGTAAAATAATTTAATTTAATGAGTTTTTTTCGTAAGAGAACATTAAATGTAATGTTTAATAGAAAATACTTTGACTTTCTGATTTTAAAGATTAACATGACCTTCTTTTACATAGAAAATTGGTCCAAGTGGGAATTATTAGTTCTGCTTACTAAATGAACCTTATCTTTTTGCCATGGCAATTTGATAACTTATATTATCCATTGTTTTAATGAAGTTTAGTACCGTAGTAGGTCAGCCAAATATTGTCCAAAGAGATTGCAGGTGAATATATAACTTCGATAGTATAAACAAAGAAGCATCAAATGTTGTCCATTTAATTTTTCTGAAATGCATAGTTCCTTCACAATACTATTTAATCATTACTCACCAACCCGACTGAGAAAGTATTGATGAACTAATGAACCTTCCCCGACACGTAATTTCACCGAGAAAAAGTGGGTCCCTTAATAGATTCTCTTCGGCAGTCATGATTTTACTATGTTGGAAGTCTCGTATCGACTAGAGATAAAATTAATTCATAATATATAAGTGGGTATAATCTTTACCTTACAAATCGATTTTGTGAGATTGAGTTAGACTTAAAATTCACTTCTAACATGGTATCAGAGCCAAGTTGAGCCAAGTTAGAGCCTATCCTAGCGAACTTTCTTAGAGATTATGTTCCACCCAATATCAAATCTCTAACGGATCACCCACTAATTTCTTGTCCATCCACGAAAGCTAATACTTTTGAGTCATTGATCTTGTTGTTCAGTTATACATATATAGATTGTTCTTCCGTCTCCACCTACACACTCTTAGAATATAATGTATCATCAAAGCGTATCCGTCACCACCGTCACCCACTGTTTACTCGTCAGAAGCTGAGTTTTGCAAATAAAATTAACTACGCTGAATGAAGATAAAAATAGATGAAGAAAAGCATAAAGTAATATGTTACTCTTGTATTGATTAATGGAAGTGCAGTGGGAGGGTAAGCAACGAAGGGCAATAATTTGGATAAAATAATAGTGCATGGCACAGTACTGGACACATATCCAAGAGTTTATTACAACTTCTTCAAACTGTCTCAGACTCTCTCAGCTCCCTCCATCGGATCATCAATGTCCTATTTCAAACTGACATAATATAAATGATCAAAGGCTCGAACATGTTCAAGTCAAAAGGGTGATGTCGAAATTTACTTTCATGTGTCATGCCCTTGAAAATAAATTAGTTACATTGATGATGAACAGCTACCGGAGAAAAGAAAAGAGAAGAAAGGATGTTTATATATAGTTGCATTCATGATAAAAAGGAGTGTACAAGACTTTGAAAAGAAAGGGTTCTCCATGTTGGTTTGGTGTTAAAAGTAGGAGCCCGGCCGTAATATATAACAGACTAATAATGATAAATCAGTCCGTATAAGACAGGTTAATGGATGGAGTTGGACTCATCTTTGTCACTTTTTTTTTCTTAATTTTTTAATTTTTTAATTTTAAAATTTATTTATATATATATATATATATAAATTAATATTAAAAATATATTTAATCATATAAAATATTTTTTAAATTTTTAATTGATTAGTTAGTGTTTTTAATTAGATAAGTTAAAATAATTATTACATATACACAATGACCGATATTAATCAAGAGTATTAGAGAGGCTAAAGTAATATAATTATTTGATTGAATAATTACTATAATGCTTCAAAAAATGGTTCATCTATAAAATAATTGGATCCTTAAATTAAATCATTAGTATAATGTTTTAAGAGATGTGAAGATATAAAATCTATCTTGTTTTCATTTTCACATATAACTTCCCTTTTAGCACTTTTAAAGAATGAATTTATTATTTTATTCTTCATCGATATTTTTTTAAAAGTATATTAAAAAATAATTTTTCATAATCGAATAAAAAATTGAGAGAAGTAATTATTAGAAGAAAAATATATTAGAGTAAAGTCACAATTAAAAATCGGTTATAAAAAACACATAAAACATTATTTTTTTCTTCTATAATCATAAAAAAATGAATATACATAAGGCTCATAAGATAAAAAATAATGTTAATAATTATTAAACTAATATTTAATTATCAAGTGAGATAATAGAGAGTTACATTTTTTCCTTCAAGAAAGAAAGGAAACAAATGAGAAATGAGAGAAAAAATAATAAATATGTGTCTAACTTCATTTTTTCTTCGAAAACAAACAGAAAAATATGAGAGTGAGAAATGAGTACAATTTTGTGAAAAAACTAAGAAGACAATGAGAAAGAAAATAAAAAATATCTTAATAAATATTTGGTTTAATTATTCTTTTAGTTAAAGTTTCCAAATATGTCAAGTTGGTCATCTAGTTCTTTAGTTTTAATTTGGTTCCAATTTTTTAGTCGTAATTTGATAATTTTAGACAAAAACAGAGACCACCAAAAGCGTAATTGAATCTAATTTTTTTTATTCTTTATTATATTTGATTTGATGTTTTATTATTTATTAACATTAAATGTATTTTACAAAAAAAAAAGACAATTTAATTTTCATCAATTTCTAAAATATACTATCTATAACTTAAAAAAAATGATAAATATATGGGAGGTCATGGCCCCTCCCACTCCTTAGATGCTCCGCCATTACATATACATGTTATATTACTCCATTATAACTAATAATTAAAACTTTATTTGTCAATGTTAATGATTTACATTACAATACTATTATATATTTACACATTTAAAAAAAATATAATATAAAAAAGATTAATCCTTTTAATTTTTTAATTTTATGTTTTTATTTAAAAAAAATGCCAACGAATCGAGTTGAATTGACTCGTATTTTGACTTGTCAAATTGACAGACTGGATTAGAACGAGCTAACGAATTGAAATCTTTAGTCCAATCTATCTCTTTGATGAACTGATTTGTTGAGTCCAAACTGATTTGTCATCTCTAATTAAAAGTGCAAGGGAAAGAAAGGAATAAATCATAAATTTTTAAAATTTACTCGATAATAGAAAGAACTGAATTATTAACAATTTTTATGCAGAAAATAGGCTTTTTTGTATTTTTGGGTCTTTTTGACCGGTTATTTGTAAAAATGGGTCGTTTGATTTTTTTTGTGGAAAACAGGGTTAAGTCGTTATGGGGGAGGACGACATTGAAGGTGAAGTCGTCCTCCCTCAGACCGGTTTTTTCTTAAAAACAAAGTTGCCATGCAGAAGCACGATTTCTGAAATCTGAGGATGAAATCGTTGTTGTAGATGCCGGTTTCACTTCATTATATTTCTGATCTTAAAATTATGACTCTTGGGTAGGTTACACTCCTACGCAGTGAATGAACCATTCATAATAGTGAATGAACCATTCATAATAGCCACACATAGACAGATGAGCATTCTTCATCCCATATACAAGCTCTTAAAGCCACACTTCACTATGCATATTAATGCCTTGGCTCGACACACACTCATCAATGCTGGAGGAGTGTCAAATGCTGGAGGGCTGTTAGAGAAAACAGTTTTCCCTAGCAAATTTTCCATGGAAATGTCAGCTGTTATATACAGAAGTTGGGTTTTTTCCGAGCAGGCACTACCTACTGATTTGCTTAAGAGGTGGTGATAACAAAACATTTTTTTTACTCCTTATTATTGTATTGGTTAAAATTTAACAGAAACATGCAAATTGAGAGTGAGGTTTTATTAAGTAAGAAATGAAACCGGACAAATTTGTTATTTCTAATGAATTTCTGGTGTTAGCAATCTATATATAATAACATAACATGCTACCATTGTATTTGGATTGAATATCAGGGAAATGGCAGTTCCAGATTCTAGTTATCTTTATGGACTTAAGCTTGTGATAAAGGACTACCCATATGCTATGGATAGGTTACAAATTTGGGAAGCAATTGAAACTTGGGTGACTGAATATCGTAACTTCTATTACTCGTCGAGTGAGATGGTTGAGGAAAATTACTTAAAAAGTGAAATCAGCATCCTCAAGGACGACTTCATCCTCATATTTCCAGAAATCGTCCTTTTGACCGAGGACTTTGTTTAAAAAATAAAAATAAAACCGGCTGGGAGAAGGACAACTTCACCTTCAATGTCGTCCACACCCATAACGATTTAATCCTATTTTCCAAAAAAAAATTCAAACAACTCATTTTTATAAATAACGGGTCAAAAAGACCCAAAAATACAAAAAAGTCCAGAAAATAACTTTATTTACAAATTAAATCGGTAAATAGTAAAAACTGCGTGGTCATTATTACTTTATATCAAATAATTACATAATATTTTTATCGAGTAATAATATCTCTAGTTAATTACTGCTAAGTTAATACAATTATTAGTGTTTGGGAATATTAAAACGATAGATAGAATCAATGTAATACTTTAAGAAAATATTTATTAATCAATCAACAATTTTACAATCAAAAACTTAGTTTTATAACTAGATAGAATAAAAGTTCTTAATATACAGAAAAGCAACACAAAAAACAAAAACAAAATTAGTAATAGAAAAACAACAATGTAATCATAACTATATAATTTTATCTCTAATTACAGTTAAAGTAAAAGACAAAGTTTCATCCTCATTATTAATATATATATATATATATATATATATATATATATATATATATATATATATATATTTTTTTTTTCAATTTCATTCTTTGATAAATAATTATTTTACTATTTTTACCTTTTTAGTAACTATTTTGTTAGATCTAAATGTTTTATTCATTCAATTCTTCTTTTCTATATATAAATATATACTCCATTTTTGCATCATATTTTTATTTCCAAATTTATCCTTTAATAAATAACTATTTTTTAAAATTAAAATAATTATTTTACTATTTTTACCTTTGAAGTACCTATTATGTTAAATTTAATTATTTCATTCATTTAACTTTTCTTTTAAATTAATCCTGTCAAAACTAAAATAAATATCTTTAATAAAAATTATCTACTAAAAGAATATTTATAATAAAATTATATATTTATAACAATTTATAACAAAATATATAAAATGATATTTTCTTTTGTGTCCACGTCTTATTTTTTCAATTATATTTTTAATTATTATTTTAAAAATTAATTATTTTATAAATTTTTTATCATCGATCATTATTCTAAGAACATTTATTGTTATTTTAGAAACCTCTTTTTTGTACATATTTTACTTTTTTAATTTTACATCTTACAACTCTTTTAAATATATATATATAACAACATCTGTGTTTAAAAGATACTTTATTTTGGTGTCCTAATTTTTCTTTCCAATTTTATCTTTTAATAAATAACCTTTATTTTTAAATTTCAATTATTATTTTTCCATTTTTAACTTTAAGGTTTTGTTAGATCTAACAATTTCATCCATTTAATTTTTCTTTTCTATATATAAAGAATACTCCATTTTGGTATCACATTTTTATTTCCAATTTTACATTTTAATAAATTACTGTTTTTCTTTAAATTAAAAAAAATATTTTACCACTTTTACCTTTTAAGTAATCGCTTATTTTTATTTAGTTTAACTATTTTATTTATTTAATTTTGTTATTAAATTAATCATATTAAAACTAAAATATATATCTTTAATAAAAAAAATTATGTAATAAATAAAAAAATATTTATAATAAAATTTTAAAAATATTTATATTTATTTTAGACTTAATTATGTTTTGAATCTCTGATAAATTTGAAAACTTTTAATTGATCCCTAATAAATTTTTGTGATGTATTGACTCCTTATGATGTTATTAACTTTATGATGTGACAGCTATCTTGTGATGTGACAACTATCTTGTACTATCATCCTCCTTGAATGTTGTCACATATTATTTGTTACAAGAGATGGTGATGACGAGATCTTTTTCAAATATTTACTGTATCTAATAAAAATTGTTTTTAAATTTTGTTAAAATAATAAAATTAAAGTTAAGAAAATAAAAAAATAAAATAAAATTTTATAAAAATATAAAATATGTAATTATAAAATTATGAAATATAAGATTATAAAATAAAAAACTAAAAAATATAAAATTACAAAATAAAAAAAATTATAAAAATAAATAATTTCATAATTTTAAAATCTTAAAATATATAAATATAAAAATATAAAACTATAAAATTATAAAATTATGAAATTGTGAAAACAAAAAATTATGAAATTATAAATTTTTTAATTTTGATTTTTTGTAATTTTATAATTCTTAATTTTATAATTATGTATTTAATATTTTTATAATTTATATTTTTTATTTAGAAATTTATAATTTAAATTAAAGTTTAGAAATAATTTTAGATAAATACAATAAATGTTTAAGAAAGATCTCGTCTTCACAATCTCTTATAATAAAATATTACATATTACGTGACAATTTGTGGTGATATTTAAGGAGAAAAACAGTACAAAATAATTATCAAGTCATAAAATTAACAAAAAGATTTAATTGCATGAATTCAGTTGAATAAGTGTAAAATATAAAAAATTTGATAGACAATTTTTTAAAAAATTTATTAGAGACTAATTCAACAAATGATTAGACTTTTATTTTTAAAATTAAAATAATGACCTCACATTCTGTTTTCACCTGTATACATGAAAAAAATAAATCTAAGACAAAAGTTCCTTTCGCTTTCCCTTGCAACTTGCTTGACCCATGTTTTTAAATAAAAAAAAAAACATATTTATTTTACCACGATTATTTTTAATACTCTTTAAAGTGTCAAAACAGAATATCTCATAAATGAAAATCTGTGTTTCACAGAAATGTATAACATTTATAAAAAATTAATACAAGCACTTAAGGAAAAAGTATCTTTATCAGGCCGTTATATTAATATCCGCAAAATTGTGTCAAAAAGATATTAATATCACTCATCTTCAAACATATATATATATATATATATATATATATATATATATATATATATATATATATATTTTTTTATATATATAAATAAAAAATTTAATTATTTATTTTTTATTTTATAAAAAAATATTATGTTGGGTTGTTTTCATGGTTAGAGTAGATGCTTGGATGTGATGTTTCACAGGCAACATGTTAATCTCTGCTATAGTCTGTTATTGTAGCACTATCTTCGATTTGATGATAAAAGTTTTATTTGGACAAGTTTAAGTTTTTTTTTCTGTGTGAATTAATGACAGGTGGAGTTTTTTTTGTTGTTGGAGTAACTGAATTTTTAAGGTAAGAAATGTTACTTTGGATGATATATATATTATTCTCATAATATTTAGTTTTATGATTTTTAATTGTTTGACTCTTTGTATATCCGAATAATTTATTCACATGTTCAAAGTACTTTTCTTCTCATCACAATCTTTATCACACACTTATTTTTTCTTCTTATTTTTTGCATAATTTTTTTAAATGGTGTATTATAAAAATAGTTTTTATATATCACATTTTATTAATTCTACTCCTTTTTAGTATTTTTCTTTGTTATTTTTTTTTCACTTGAAAATATTTAACTCTCTCAAATTCAAGTGTTCAATTACCTAAATGATTCATTTACCAGGTAATATAAACAAAAAATTATATTTTTATTCTCTTTGACTCTTAATTTTTATTTCATTTGAAGAATTGCTCAAAAATTTTTCATTATTTCTCAACAATTCAATTAGTTTGATATCTGAAGAGTTATTTGCAGATCTCCAAGTTATTTTATTTCTTATCATACTTTTAATTATTTATTTTTTTCTTTGTGCAATCTCATTTAGTGCTATATCAAATCATTTCTAGTGTATATATTTTATCATTTTTACTTCTTTTTAATATTTTTATTTATTGATTTTTTTATCATGTTGAATATTGTTTTAATGATTTTTATATAATTATTTTTATTTTTAACTCATTATTATATATGAAATTTTACCATTGTAGTTGTATAAATATAATATAAAAATTTAATATAATTGTCATGAAGTTCAAAAGCTAAAATATTTATATTTAAATTCAAATTATAATTAGTTTAATTTTTATTCTATGTGTGATTTCATTTAACTAATATATTATCACCTTTATTAATGTATAGAAAAAGTATAAATTTTTTTTGGTACTATACCTTCATATTCAACAAATATAAACAAACAAAAAACCTATAATGTATGAAAGAGATCAATGTAGATAAAAAAAATGAGTATGAAGGAAAGAGATCAGAAGAAAAATGTGGATGAAGAGAAGAGAGGAATAATAAGGATGAAGGAGATAACGAGAAAATGTAGTTAAATGTATGTGGATGAAAAAGATGAGTGTGGGTGAAAGAGATAATTATGGATGAAAAATGTGATAATTGTAGATGAAAAATATGAGTGTGAGAAAATTTATGAATGTTAATAAATAAGATGAGTGTGATGAGATTTATATAGATGTGTGAAAAAAGAAACTATAAGTAAACATATTTGTCATCCTTAAATTTGGATCATTATATTAAAAGTAATATGGGGTTATTTTTAATTTAAGGAACACTCACAGATTCAAAATATATAACTTAATGCCGACTCAACCAACTTTAACTTATATACTCATGCTAATCTTATTTATTTTAGCTTTTTATAGTTAGCATTCATTATAAGTAGACAATAACTTAAATAAATAAATATTAAAATAAACAAGATTAACATTCGTTAAACCGATACAAACTTAAATAAATAAAATATTAAAATTAAATATATTATTGTATAAATCTACACTAACTTAAATAAATCAAATATTAAAAATAAATAAGATTTACATTCGTTTATTTATTTTAGTTTTACTTTATATGTAATATCCACTAGCTAACACTAATATAAATAAATAAAATATTAAAATTAAATAAAGTTAACATTTAGTAAACTCATGTTAAATTTCATTTTAATGTTTGTTTTAGTTAGTATTTGTTAAGTCAAAACTAACACAAATATTTATGTAATAAAAAATTAAAAAAATTTTAACTTTTTGTCTGTGACTTTTAGAAAAAAATAATGTTGTGTCGTATTAAAGTCGATGATAATAACATCGCAATTTGACCGATTCTAATATTTGAAAGTTAAATTATATTTTCTTGTAATTCAAATATTGGAAAAAGAAAAAATAAATTATGTCCCTGATGGTACCAATAATAATTATAAAATTTAGTTAACAAATAAAAAAAATTGATTATATTTCTTTTCGAACTAACAAATTTACAGTTGAAATAAATGTTTTCAAATAAATGAAAACTCATACTATGGCACATAAAAATTTAAAAGAACCAGTTCCACGTAAAGTAAAAGTAATTTGTACTCATCACACTTCAGTTTTTGTTCTTAAAAAAACAAGTAAATGATTTAATTATTAGGATAATTGGGATTGGAGAACTGTGAAAAAAGAAATTGTTGTTGAAAATGAGGTATGGATGAAGTGGTTATTGGAAGGTAAATTGAAGGAGAAGGATATGAAGAAGGTAGCTGAGGTGAGTAGATTTTGACAGTTTGTTTGCAGTAAGAAGAAAGAAGGAAACATAAATGAAGGGAAGGCAGGGTGGGTTGGGGGCATTTAACAGAACAAAACTGTCTCTTGATAATGAAGAAGAAAGATGACCAACAAACACACACTTGTTTTAATTTGGTCGCTGTTCAAGTCTGCATTTAAGTGAATTCAAGGAGGTTTAATGAAGGCAGGTGAACTTTCTTCAAATTCAACACTCCATCTATCTCTCTTTGCCTTTAATGCCTTGCTACTTCCCACCCTTTTCTCTTTCTTTACCTTCTTCTACTCCTACCTATTACGCCAACCATTTCTTTTTTCTTTCTTAATTATCACAACAAACTTTTAATTCATTTCTTCAATTCTAATCATGCTTTTTTGCTTCCCAAATATTATTTTAACATTCATAATCCATCTTCAACCACAACCATCAACATTTTTCACATCAATAATTGTAAATAAATTTTCTTCATTATTAAATGCTGATTCACTTCCAGTATGACAATCACTTTTTCATCACTACAAAACTAACTATATCTAATTGATTTCAGTCATACTAGCATGACCACTCATTAATTTTGACGGCTTAAATTGATTTCAGTTTTAGTTGTCGTGATATTTTCAATACATCTATTTTCGTTTGAGTTATACGTTTCTCGAACATGAGACTGAACATTAATGAGTAATCTGATAGCGAGTAAAATAATAAACTCAACAAAAAATAAATTTCATTAAAATAGACTTTAATCTAATTCTGATATCATATTAAGAAGTTAACTTTATTTTAATTTTAGAAAATGGGCTTGTAGATTAAGATTTATATCCATTTATATATTATAAATTAATAGTTATACTTCCAAAGCATTTGATTCTTAACATATAATCTTGTTGTATACTTATCATCTCAATACACATGATGATGTCTCAACAAATGTGCGCTTGAGTATCCTGTAGGTAATCCACAGTTAAATTTGATTTAGTAAATCACCCATTTAGGGCAGCACAGGAAAATTGGTTGTAATTGGTGACGTTAGCAATGGACAAGCCTCTGAACCTAAGAGGCCAAACCTATATTATTCCGTGTTCCATGTAAAAGAAATACAACCCAAAATCCCTTAAAAAGACACACATATGTATCACATATGCTTTGTCACATCTACGTTTGCCTTCCTTGAATCAATAAATTGATTTAATGATCCGAACTGAATCATTTATAAAAAAACAGCATGAAAAACATTTGATTTCAGTTTTTAAGATGACCCAATTACCTCAATGAAATCAAAGTGTTGTGTACGTAAAGATTGACATGCATTACACGAAGTGAAGGCATAGTTGGCGGTGTGTCATGTAACACGTTGACCCACCTAGCTATTTCTGGGTTATGAACTAGAATACCATTTGATGAATGAACACAACAAATTAAACTATGTTTAATTAGTTTGTTAGAAGCCCCATTGAATTAATGTGTAGGAAGAAAGAGATTTGAAATTACAAGAGGAGGGGTTGTTTGGGAGATTTAATAGAGAGAGAGGGAGGTGAAGGAACATTAAATTGGGTTTTATTTATTTGGTAACTCATAGGACTTGGTTGGTTTAATGGGGAGGGTGTTGAGAGGCTTTAAAGGGTGGTTTAATAGCATAGGTCATCTAAGGTGTGGTTTGTTTGAATGGGTGAAGAGGGTGTTGAGAGCTTTAAAGATATTAGTTTTGTGAGTGAGCCAATTGGGGAAGTTGGAGTTATTGTTAACATTAAAGAACCATTGGTAATGGCAATGGCAATGGCATTCAAGACCCTCCTTTCAACTGCACACACTAACAACATTTATGACCATGCCATACCTCTCTCCATCCATACTCTTCCACTTCTCACCGCCTTTCATAACTGCCAAACCTTCCTCCTTCCCCTTTATAGTACTACCTCTAAATTCTTCCTTTTTATTATCAAAATATCAAAATTAAACTTCTTAACACACTCCAGGAACTTCTTCAACTTTTCTTTTTTTATTTTTCTGTTTCCAATTTGGAAGGAGCACACGATAAATGAGTACTCTTCATCTAGCTTATATCAATAATACAACATTTTTTCATACTTTTTCCGTATGCTAAAATTTTATATTCTCACTTTTTCTTTCAATTTGCAACAATATAGAGTGCAAGTGTAAAGAATATGCCGGAAGAACATTTTCATTAATATATTAAACTCACATAATAATGACACGTCTTTTTAAGGAGTTATTTCTTTCAGACTTAAAGATGTCATTTAATTCTGTTGAAATTGAAAATATCACATCTTAGAATTAAAGTTTACTACTAGTAGTATTTTGTAGTTGCATGTTTACGTCTTCCCAATAAGAAAAATACATTACATAAAATTAAATATAAATAAAATTTAACTGTTTTTATTATGATTTAATGATATTTTTTTAAAAAAAACTTGTTAATTGAGACATTTTTTTTATTAATTTTAAGATTTTAAAATTAAACTTCAATGACTTCAGAAAAAATATTTTTAAATATAGTTTATAGAATTAAATCTAACTAATTTTTGAATCAATGTAACGATTGATTACTTTCATTTATATTTAAGTCTAGAAAAAAGTATATATAATTAAAATATTTTTATCAATTTATATATCTCATTCATAATTAAATTATATTTGACCAACGTTGTTTATAAATTAATTGCTGTAAGGACTGATGTGATCACCTAAAATTTCTTGGTAGACTCTTTGGAGTGATTATAAATGTTCATTAAAAATGGAGAGGAAAGGGGAATAGAATAAGAAAAGAGAACAGTTTAGATAAAAAAAAATGTAAATGTTAATTAGTATCTGGTTAAAAAGCTTAAATTATTATTGTATTAAAATGTGTAAAAATGTGTGTGTGTGTGCATGTGTATTTTTTTTTTTAAATTACTTTTATAAGAATTTTAAATGTATCAAATGATGTGATAAAGATAAAAGAAATAAACAAGAAAAGAAATAGTAAATAGAGTAAGTGAATGTTTGTAATTTTTCCTTTTCCTTTTTTTTTTTTACATGAAGGTGTGCATTTATTAAGAAGCCAACTTGGTAAGCACGTTTCTGCTTTAGATCTTCAAATTTTGATCCCCTTTGCAGTTATAACCCGGAAGTCGAAAAGGCAACTCCTCCTATATAAAGACCTCAGTCTTATACTACACTTGATCAGAAAAAACAACAACCAAGTTTTGAAGGTGAAACCACTCTCTCAAACTATGGTCTCCTTTCACAAAGCGCTGGCCGAGAGTCCAAGGCCTGAAATTCATGCAGAATTCGAAGCATCATCAAAGAAGAGAAAATGGGAAGAGCCATTTGCCGAAGACTTCTTCAAGGATCAAACAACTCTAGAGAAAAAGAAATCTATCTTTGATATAGAGATTCATCCTGAGACCCCTTTTTCTTCAGAGAAATGGCGTCAATACCTCACTATTCAGGTATCTAACTATCTATACTTTTATGTATATGCTGTCAAAACATATGTTGCAAAAACACAGCTCTGGAATGATCTTCTTGTTAATCTATGATGTTTTTTTTTTTTTTTTCCATGTGTAGTCCGGGCAGATACAGTTGTGTAACACACGAACAACATCAGAGGACCACAAGAGAAGTCCCGAACCACCACCTTCTCATCACATGAGTTTAGACCTTGAGCTGAATTTGACATGTGAATCACTGAGGAAAAAAGATGACAGTTACAACAATGTGAATGAGAAGCAGAGTTCTGGTTCCCCAGGAGGTTTGATTGAACGTGATCATGATCTGTTCAGTGAACCCAGCAAATGTAAGAAAGATTCAGAAGGTATAAACATTCGTTCTCCCTCGTGGCTGTCATCAACTGAGGATGATTACAATGAGATGGTTGCAACAGTTTGCATGCGCTGCCACATGTTGGTAATGCTATGCAAGTCATCTCCTTCCTGTCCTAACTGCAAATTCATGCACCCACCAGATCAGAACCCTTCAAAATTCTTGAAGAGAAGGTGCAGTCTTTTCTGCTAGTTATTTATTAGGTCAAGAGATACGTATAAATTTTCAACTTTGACCTTACGCTTATCTTTCTATTTTTCCCTCTGAAAAGCCTAAGTTCTTCTTTATATATATAGCTCAAGTGTATGTTCAAAACAGTGGGGTGATGATTAACTCTAGCTATGGTACTGATTCTGGTTGTGAGAACGAATGCCAATAAGTGAGTACCCTAGAGACTGACCTGTTATCATCATCGTATTTCCATGTACAGACTATTCTCGAATATTGTTTATCCATCTCGCCAGAGCAGAATTTCGGTAGATTTTTTAAGGATTTGAAACCAAACCCATTTTACTTCATACTGATTCTTTAATTTGTGAAGATCTTTTCTTCACATTGCAACGTTCAATTTCACTATGTTTTTTTTTTTTTTTTTTTTTTATTAAATTATTTTATGT
>Ga0214542_1006942_pt1 | contig 20150 bp, 5 predicted proteins | sample CNSS1metaG_FD_160096 | JGI IMG/M metagenome (GOLD analysis project Ga0214542, IMG submission 160096) | Root nodule microbial communities from cowpea collected in UCLA plant growth center, Los Angeles, California, USA - CNSS1 | ecosystem: Host-associated > Plants > Roots > Nodule | place: USA...
TTATTTTTATATATTAATATAATATATATATAAATATATATAAATAAATATATATATATATATATATATATATATATATATATAAATATATATATATTTTTTTTTTTTAATTTCATATTCAAATTAACTACAAATGCGAGCTAACAAATATTAAAGTTAAATGCATTTGATAGAAAGAAAGGGATAGCAGTTGGTGGAACAATTTAATTACTTTCTAGTTTCTCACTTGTTTGATCTTTTAAATATTAATAATCTATAATTAGTTTATATGTTGCAGCTTCATTTAAAGTTTAGGAGTGTTTCTAAAACTGGTTTGATGTTTTTTAAATTAAATTTTGTAAGGAAAATTTCTCAATTATTAATTATGTTTTAGTTTGTATATCTAGAGACCTAATTGAGAATCGGAATGATGTACTGATCTAGGTAATATCGGAAAGTGTTGATCGATTTTTAAAAAATTTAAAATTCACCATTATTCTAAAAATATCATGTGATACCATCTAACTACATAACAAGAGATTTTTCAATAATTAATTTTTAGGTCTAAATCAAGGATTTATTTTAAGCCTCCATCCCTTAAATACCTTTGTGTTAGGTGTTATTTGAGCATACCCAAGAGTTAGTACTATGCATAAAGAAATGTTTTTGTTAGAAATATTTTCTGTAAGGATATAATTATAGGAAATTAAGAAAGACAATAAATGATAAATTAGATATATTGAGAAAATGATCGGTATGTGATAAATTTTAATGAGGAGACATAAAATATATGTTTGAGCTTAAGAGTTATTCTATTCTACATGCTTATTTTAATGATATATAATCTGTTTGAACAATTTTTTCTGAAAAAAAAAAGGAACAAATACATATACCAAATAATAAGTTATGCCATATATTTAGACAATATGTATTAAAGAACAAGAATTCGAAGTTATCTTTCAAAGGTTCTTCAAACAATAATTGTTCATTTATCTTGGGAAAAACCACATCTCCTCATCCTTTTATAAACACAGAGTTGTATCACATGGTAGCATCGAGGTTGTGTATAAAACCATTGTAAGAACTTTTACAGAACTTCTATTCATCTCTTTTCTCTTGTTTCCTTTCTATTTTTTTCTCTCACTCTTGTTCTTTCTTACACCATAAACTTTGTTGCAAGATTAAAATTTGTTCTGGTCTTAAACTTTGATACATTTTGATCATCAAACTTTAAAAGTGAATAGATATAATCATTTTAAACCAATAACATTTTTTTTTACGTTTTAAACGACATTATAAACTGACATTTGACCTGAAATGTGTCAAACAATGTAAGTAGCTCAAAACCTTCATAAAACATAATTTAACATGTCAAAAAAATTTAAGACAATTTAGGTTAAGAAGACTTTATCTATTTATTTTTAAATCTATTTATTTTTAAATTTTGGATGCCAAATTATATCAACATGAATGAATTTCAGTTGAATAAACAAAAAAAAATGTATTAAAATTAAAAAAAAAAAAGGTTTGACTAACACCTATTCAAAATATGTATGTCAATATTTTTTATTTATAAACACAATTAACGGGAGATAGTATTCTTGATTTACATAGTGATTTTTACACAATAAAAAATATATATCATTATTACTGTAATATGTTTTAATAAACTTATTCAAAAAGGCTTATAGACATTGACAATAAAAAAGAAAAAAGAAATCTCATAAATTAAAATTAATTTATATATAAATTAATTTGATTTTAAGTCAGTTTCTTAATAAATTAATTTCTATATAATAGTAAAAACGTGGAACCAAATATTTCAATTGAATTTTATTTAAAATTTACTTCTACTTTCAATAATTCTTCATGGACTATCAAAATAATATTTTATGAATCCAACTTAAATTTAATTTCAAAGTTCTATTAAAATCTAAGGGATGCTCTTTAATCTCTTAGAAGAACATTTATAAAATATAAGTTAAACGTTTCATTTTATATAACCCAACAAAAAATAATTAATCGAATCATATATACATAAATAAGTAAAAAAAAAGAGATAATATGATCTTTGCCCTATCTATAAATTTGAAACTAAAAGTAATAATTTTGGAAAAAAAAATGTAAGTGTGAACACATTGTTTGATCTTATTATTAAAAAATAGAATAGAAAATGAAAAACAGACAAGAAAGATATAAATCCCATCAAACAGTAAAAAGAGGAACACCAAGAAATTGAAGTTTGGAAGATAGCACAATCTACTTTTTTGACTTAAGCATGATTTATACAAACCGTGTTTAGTAACAGTGTCTAAATCATCATCAAATTTAAACATTATCATAGCAGTAAAAGAAAGCTTTCTCTTCTTTCTCTCTCTTAAAATTAATAAAAAAATCAAATCTAACTGTTTTGTTTGTTGATGTTTTGGTACATTCAACTGTATGTTGGTTGTTTGTTGCTTTGAATCTTTGTAATAATTTTTGGATGATCTATTTTTCTGTTTCATTCAATATATTATTATAATTAACATCCTATTTTGTTAAATTTAGAGTATATTTTTATTGCTATAATTTTCATTCAAAATAAAAATAACTACAAATGTAAAAGAATTTGTTTTGTTTGTACTATATTAAGAGTTTATACACTTTATGTCATATGATAATTATCATATTATTTTTTTTTACATGTACAATATGTAAAGCAAATAATTCAAATATTAAAAACACATATTAGACTTGAATGTATTTTTAAGTTTTTATACTAAGTTTGTTTTTAGTATTTTTAAATAACTATTCTTTTTGTAAAAATTATTTAAGTCTAGTTATTTAGCTTGTTTTTGTCAACTGAATATTTTGAAAAATAATAACTAGCAAAATATTTAAATATAAAAATAAAAAAACAAAAATTAATTAGTGAATAAAATATTTTTAAGTATTGATATTGTAATGATATTAAGAAGCTAAAACAAATATTTTTTATAACTAAAAAAAGTTATTATTGTTAAGTTTAGGGAAACAACTTACTCTAAATTTAAATTACTACAAGACTATTTAAAATTCTTTACTTTTAGCTTATTCACTTCTAACTTATTTTATTTTAGTAATACCCTACTAGGTCTTTTAGAATTTCAAATTTCAAAATTTTCTAATATTTATATATTATCTAATTTATAAAGAGCAAAATAAAATACCAACGTGTCCTAGTAATAATAAACATTAAAACTCGTCACCAAATTTGTATAATTAATAATAAAATATCACACAATTATTGTTAGAAATTATATAATAGGTTAACTTATTTATATAAATAAATATATAAATAAATTATTATAAAAATTAAAATTACAGATTTATAAAATTAGGAAGACTAAAATTTACATTAAACTTATTTATATTTATACCTAAAACAAAATCATTGGTATTGTTAATTTATTGATTTTATTATATTTATATTAACGTTGAAAACGGTAACATAACATTCATGATTTTTTTATTGACAATGTAACTCTTCCATCAGTAAAACAATAAAACTCGTAATTAATCTCCATAACTGTGTGTAATCTATGAAGATTGACCAGTCAAGACTCACAAATGAGGAGAGAGATTTAACGGCTGCCTTTACATGAATGACCAATCAAAACCTGCCACATCAGCTTGCCAGTCGCATGTGATTCCTCCCTGCTCACGAAAAATTGACCAGCCGATAATTTAGAATGAAAATCAAACGGCGGAGAGACGTATCGAAAACGTAACGGGTTCCATCTCTCTATCCGTTCAACACGTGGCTCCACCGGTACAACCAGTTTCAGGTTACTTAACGGTGAACATTTTGGGACCCCACTGCCACTGCGTTCACGGTCACCGTCTTCTCTCGCCGCCGCCTACCGGACAATCCAAAAAAACAAAACAATTTTATTTTAAATCATAAAAAAATTCATAACAAACAAATAATAATGATAAAAAATTAGGAAGTAATAATTATTATTTAATTGTGCATTAAGCTATGATTTAAGGGAGATAAGGGGTTGTAGAGAGGGTCCTCTCTTTCAGATTTTGCTCCAAAATCAGAACAACCAAACCTTCCATCTGATTTGCAGAGAGTTTTCTCAAGGGACCAACCAGAGACAACCAAGGACACTGTAGAGAGAGAAAGTGGTTCTTTCTGTGAGTAACATGCAATAGATATATTATGTATATATATAGAGAGAGAAAAAAGAGTTGAAGATTGTTGTTCAATTTGAAAATTGCCATCAAGTACCCTTTTTTTCTGTTCTTATTTTTTGGTTGGTTTTGGTTCCTATCCAACCCTGTAAGTTTCTAGCATTGTTTCTCTCTGGTTGTTTTTTTTTTTTTGTTCTCTTCTTCAAGTATTGCTCTCTGTGAATGGGCTCAACAGTGACTTGCTTTGCTGGTTTGGTTTTCTTCTGTTATTTGGAGATCTTGATTGAATTTTGGTTTTTCTAGTTGAATCATGAGGCGTAATGAATGATGGGTTGATTTAAAAATTTCAAACTTTTGTTGCTGCATTGGGATGTTGGATTCATTTCTGCATTCGTGTGTTCAATTGAAGTTGGTGTTGTTTCTGGCGTTTTGCATCTTTGGGATCTGTCTATCACAGAAGGGGCATTTTTGTTTTTTCCTCTAACCAAAGGTTTCATCTTTGTTATAGCATGTGAAAAACAAAGGGAAATAAAAAAGTGGTTTTTGGGGATTTGCCTTGGTGATTGGTTGAACGATATTTCGATCTGAAGAAACTTGTGTGACGGGTGTTGATTAGATGGGCCTTGCTTGCTGTGATGGGTGTTTAAATTTGTGCAAAGAAGTAAAAGGGGCAAAAATTAGGAACTTGTGAATTGAATTGGATTTCATCAATTCTGTTTGAACAGGCTCTTGATTTTGCTGTGGTGGATTGAAGTGCGAAGGCGCTCCTTTCTCTGTGGCGGAGACATGTTGGACGGTCGTTCGTGCGTTGTTCCGAGGTTGTTTTCCAGCACTTGCCAGGCAGAGAACGACTGGTCTTACATGAAGTGCTTGCTGGAGTTGGACATCAAGAATGGAAAGCGCCCTATGGAGATTGATGATGTCGAGGATGAGCCCCAGCAGCCGAGGAAGTGTACTAGGAAGTTGGATTCTTACAATAGAGTTGAAATGGCTCGAATTTCCTTTCAGAGGCAATCTATTGAGGCCAAGGATTCCGTCGTTTCCCAGATGGATCAGGAGACTATTGAGCCATTGAACGTTTGTGAAGGAGTTGTCGGAGAAGGTGGAGCTTTGACCGACCGGCGGCTACTGGGTGAGCAAGAACATGAGGAGGGTGATGGTGATTTGATGGATGTTGGTGACCATCAATCCGATGGACAGCATCAGGCTAAGCCTGGGGATTTATCAGATGAACACCGGTTGCAGCATGATGAGAATCTAATGAATTCAAGTGAGCAGCAATCTGAGCAGCAGCAGCAGCAGCATGGTGGGGATTCTTCAGATTCCGGTTCTCTCTTGCCACGCATGAACCGTGACAGCTCAATCGCGTGTCTCAGCCGGTGTTCAAGGTCAGACTACGGTTCTCTAGCCTCGCTGAATAGGAGCTTCCGGAACATAATCCGAAGTGGTGAACTCTACCAATGGAGGAGACTAAATGGGATTATGGAGCACTGGATTTATTTTTCCTGCGCCCTTCTGGAATGGGAGGCCTATGATCCAATCCGTCAGAGATGGATGCATTTGCCAAGAATGGCTTCTAATGAATGCTTCATGTGTTCAGACAAGGAATCTTTAGCTGTAGGAACCGAGCTACTTGTGTTTGGGAGGGAGCTAAGGTCTCATGTGATTTACAGATACAGTCTGTTGACAAACTCATGGACATCTGGAATGAGGATGAATGCTCCAAGATGCTTGTTTGGCTCAGCAAGTCTTGGAGAGATTGCAATATTAGCTGGTGGGTGTGATTCAGAGGGACACATCCTTGACTCTGCTGAATTATACAATTCCGAGACTCAAACATGGGAAACACTGCCAAGTATGAAGAAACCCAGGAAAATGTGTTCTGGGGTGTTTATGGATGGAAAGTTTTATGTGATAGGGGGGATTGGGGGGAGTGATTCAAGGGTGCTAACATGTGGAGAGGAGTACAATGTTCAGAGCAGAACATGGACAGAGATTCCAAACATGTCCCCGGGAAGAAGTAGTAGGGGTCCTGAGATGCCTGCAACGGCTGAGGCACCACCTTTGGTTGCAGTTGTAAATGATGAACTTTATGCTGCTGATTATGCTGACATGGAGGTTAAGAAGTATGACAAGGAAGAAAAAGTGTGGATTAGCATTGGGAGATTGCCAGAACGAGCGGTGTCGATGAATGGTTGGGGTCTTGCATTCAGGGCGTGTGGAGATAAGCTTATTGTGATTGGTGGACCAAGGACTCATGGTGAGGGTTTTATTGAACTCAATTCATGGGTGCCTAGTGCAGGGCCTCCACACTGGGATCTACTTGCTAGGAAACGTTCTGGCAATTTTGTCTATAATTGTGCTGTCATGGGATGTTGAAGCATTGAATTGTCAAAAAGTTACACATTTTGATGCTTCAAGTCCAAGGAGTGGCACAAACATTGATTCGTCCATTGACACAGGATTCTTGCTAATTGGTACATTGCCCCCCCTTATTTCTTTCTGTGATATTTTTCTTTGAAAGGTTGGGGATGATGGGGACAACATTCAGAAATTACTCAAGATTAGCTGAAAAGTTTTATGGGGAGGAGCTATTCAGTCTTCTTTCTTTTTTTCTTTTTTTATGTTTAAAATTTCAACCACTATTTTGTTACATCGAAATTGGCATCTTCCCCCCCCCCCCATTTCCATTGACATGTGATTTTTCGAACTTTGGTATCATGTAGCAAAGGAATAGATTAAATAATTTAAGTTCTACACAAACTTAGGTTACTGCTGTTGTTTGTTTAAGTTCTACACAAACTTCATTTTCTTGATCATAAATTTCCTAGCTTGAAGGAATGAAATAATTTTCTGAGAGTTTTGTCTTTTTCTTTCTTTTTTTTTCTTTCTTTGGATTCTGTATTCATTCAATTTTGCACATTTGAATTCATGGACCTTGTATTTTGAGCTGTTTCTAGTCTGGACTTTGGTATCATATATAGAACTTTCTGTCTCCAATTTTTTAGCACTATGGCACTAAAAATGAGGAAAGTTTTCCTTTTTTTAGACTGCAACCTTGATGGAAAAATCAGTTTGCTTCTTCTGCTGTCAAAATAATTAACAGTGATTAATGTTTTGTTGTTTAAAAATCGTTATTGAACTTATGGTTAATAACTTAATACAGTGTCTTAATGTGTGGTTAAGAGGAAAATGTTTCAAAGTTGAAACTATAAATGAATGATCTTTATTATTAGACATTGATGGAATATTGTACTGCATCATTAAGCCATTATTATTACTTTCTATGTTGATTTGAGGCCACCCATCAAACAAGTTTTTTGTTGTCTTGGCAATTGCATGAAACCCTTATTTTCCAAGTGTGTCTTACACATGCATATGAAAACTTGAAATTGAAATATGAGTAGTTATTGGATGTTTCTAATTGTAAGTATATGACAATGGTCCATGTTATAGTAGGAAACTCATCTTAGTCCTGTAACAGCAGAGTTGCTTTAAATATTTTGTTGGGTTGTTGCATCACCATTATTAGACATCAAACTCCTTAAACAACTCTAGGTCCTATGTGAGTAAACTCTGATGCTCAAGTAATTAATAAAAACATAAAATAAAATAAGTATTTTTTTAATTGGTTAAAATAAGGTTTTTGAGAAGTTGAATGTGAGATCTTCTGTAGAAGTTAAAGAGCATAAACTTTATTATCAGTTATGGAAGATACTTGATTATTTTGCATTCTTATGTCTTTTATAAGTGAATTTATCTGAACAGAACCTTCCTCTTGGTACAAATCAAGAACAACAGTTGACTAAATGTGTGAAACAGAAGTATATTCTGTCGCATATCAACTTATCTGCATAAAATAATGTGTGAAACAACACTTTTCTTTCTGTGTATTTATTCAAAGTGTAAGGCTGTTTAGTAAAAATATTTTAAAAGACACCTATTTTTTTTCTTATGTATGTACAAATAGTATTTCTTAACATGTATTTATTGAATTTTTGACAAGTATTTTGAATTTTAAAAGATAAATTTGGATGAAAATAGATTTTTTTTTTCTTTTGAATTTTTAACAAGAGTCTAACACGCAATCATTTAACCTTACCCATTTATTTCTGCATAAAAGTTCAACATTGATGGAAGAATATGGAAGAATAACAAATGAAAAAAAGTTTCAGATTTGAAAAATAATTCCTAGTAACATTTCATTGACAGATGTAGCAAGTGACTCGCTCCAACAAGTCAAAGGGGTCAAGAATGAAAGCAAAGCAAGACATGATGAAGATGATGTTTCAGATAACACATGACGCAATTCATAAGCAGAAAAATATTTGTTATTATTAAACTTTGGAAGAATTATAGATATATATTTATTTTAAATAGAAAATTGTATCCAGAGTTATCTCACAAGTAGAAGTGTGATGAGACTAATCAATTAAGGAATTTTTTTACCAATAAACACTACATGCACATAGTCAAGGATTCAATTTCTAAGAAATGGTTATAAGAAATTTAAGGCTTCTCAATCTTATAAAATTATATAACAAAAGTTTAAATTTGCTTATAATTTGGTTATATCTTATAAAAATATATATTAAAGTAAGGTTTGCACTTTATAAATCAATTTGATTATATCTCTAATCAAGGTGAAATCTTAAATCATGGTTGAAAACTTTAAGTTATTTGTGACTTGTGTCTCATGATTAAAGATAGATATTGCAACGAAGCGGTTTCTAAATCAAGAAGTGTGTATTGGGAATGTAGTTAGTATGAGACTAAGGCCCAATTAAACATTTTTTCAAAAATCAATGATTTAAAAAAAAAGAGTAAAGTCTCCCATTTGGAAACAAAAAATGGTTCAAAAATCAAAAATTAAGATGGTGGTCAATATCTTCTGTTGTCTTAAGTTATGGGTCTGAAGAAAATTCAATTGCCAAAAAACAACACAATGGGCCTAATCTAGTGGTGTCCATTCTCATGAGATTTTGAAAGTCCTAAGTTATTTTTTCTTGGGTCTGGTATCTTTAAACTCTTAAATTCCCTTATCCATCTTTAAACTCCTAAATTCCCTTATGATGAAGAAAACATGGTTGTTTACATGGATAAATAATTTTTGTGGAACACAAATTTGAACATTTAAAAATGGTATAATTTTTGTTTTCAGTTTTTCAAACTGAAAAAGCATGCTTAATTGGGCCATAGTAATTAAGTTTTTACTTCGTGTAACCCATATTGTTGAATGGGTCGGGGTTACATGTTATGTAACTCACTGATCCATGTTGAAAACTTTGGTTTTTAAGTATGGATTCAAGTAGCACAAGATGGCAAGGAGATCCAACAAAACCAACAATATTTCAAAAAGTATTCTAGACTTTCAAACCGCGCGTTGATGGATTTCCTTGTTGAAAATAGTTAGTGTAAGTGGACAAAATTTTCCTATACGGGAAATATAAGGCCACTCTTCTAGTAATTGTAGTACAAGATGGGAGGAATAACATACTCCTTGTTGCTTTTGATATAATTGTAGGTGAAATAACAAAAACTTTTTTTTTCTTAAACACCTTTGGAGGCATATTACACCTCAAGAACACTTTTGCTTAATTTCGGATTACCACAACTTCATTAGTGCAACATTCAGTAAATCAGAGAGTGGATGGGTAGAAGGAAAATGTGTGCATGTGTATTGTATTTGGCACATTGCACAAAATTTCACTTGAATATTTAAAAATACAACTCTGAAAAAGGACATTGTCAACATGAATAAGTACTTAAATTTTCAAAATTTTATCCAATTATACGTGATTTTTTGTTATTCTTTGTCAAATTTAATCAATATTGTTTTTTTAATTATATTTGCAGCATACACAATGATTGAGCCACTGTGTAACAATTACTACAATATCATAAGGGAAGAAATAACTTGTATTAACCAAATTCCAAGACATCAATGTACACTTGCGTATGATCAAGGCAGAAGATGGGGTCCCCTCACAACTAATCTAGCGGAAGCAATCAACTCTATACTGAAGCAAACAAGAAATTTACCAATCTCCTCCCTAGTATTGGCCACATACACAAGATGCAACACCTTATTTACAGAAAAAAGGAAACACATTACTGTAATGATAATTGTTGGTCATGTCTATTCTAAAAATGTCACCAAGGTCTTACAAGATGGTGATTGAAAATCAAACACCCACATGGTGGTTGAATTTGATAGGAATACGACAAGATTCAGAGTGGAGGAGATGGTCAACCCAAGATAAATATGTCCTTTGGGTAAATTTGTTGTCAGGTTAGATGAATGGTGATGTGATTGTGATAAGTTTCAAAAAATTCATCTACCGTGTTCTCATATCTTATTAGCGTGCAAACATGCTCATCATGACTTCAACATGTATATTAATCACCACTATAGGTTGAATGTCGTAATGAAATTGTATGATCTATATTTCGAAGAATTAAGGCATTAAGATTATTAGCTACCATACCAAGGCCCACAACTTTAGCCAAATCCAACCACAAAAAGGAATGCAAAGAGTCTACCAAAATCGTCAAGAATCTGTACTGAAATAGATATTAGGTAAGGAGGTCATCCAAGAAAGTGTTCATACTCCCAAACACCGAGACATACAATAAATCATTATCCTCTCAATCCTTAAATTAGAAAATCCACTTATCATAGTTAATTGTATTCAAGTTTTATAATTTTAATCATTAAATTAATAAATTTTCTATTCACTTATACATTTTCAATTTTATTATGTTTGTCTAATTTCCTTGACTTTTTTTACCATATTATTAAAATAAATATTTTAAAAGAAAAACGAAACAAAAACAAATTTCTTATTATTATTTTTTTCAATTTTTTGGTTAATATAAAAAATTATAAAATTATTTGCAACTACCAGCAAGTAATTCATATGTACTTAATTTTCTCCTACACCTATTAATAACTTTTATTACCTATATATTATTAATAAAAAAATATAACTAAAACAAAAATTTTCAAAATTTAATAATCATTTATAAATTATTTTCATTTTTCTAACTCATCAATGCAAATTTATATTTTAAAACTTTACAAAACACTATAAATATTACTAAATAATTTTTTTAATCTTAAAATATTATTTTTCTTTATTTAAATTATATATCTATTTTTAATTTAAACAAAAATAAAAATTCGGTTCGAATTTGATTATCTGGAAACTAACTCCGACTGGTTTTCCGGTCAAACCATACAAAAACGAAGGTCAGAGACTAGGGATGACAACGGGGCGGGGTGGGGACGGGTTTCACTATCCTATACTCATCCCCGTAAAAAAAATTCATCCTCATCCTCATACTCAAACTCAACAGGTATCAAAGTTTTATCTCATCCTCATCCCCACTGGATAACGAGTATAATCCTATACCCATACCCGTACCCATTTCCTTACTACTTCAATATAAATTTTATTTAATTTTTATAAAATAATAAAAAAATACGGTAAAGAAAACATAATATTATCAAATATTCAATATTAGGAGGATGATTGTTTCTTCGATATCAAATACTTTGAAATAAATTATAATTGTTTACATTTTAGATTGGAATACCAAATAAAATTTCATGACAACTAAAACATTTATTAAATTTGCAAACTGGAAACATTAATGAAACCTAGTTAATAAAATTTAAAAATATTCTTAAAAAAATTTAAAGGAAAACAAATATTCAAATTAAAATATATTTTAAATGTTTGTTTACTTCAATTTTTTAAATTCTAATGAATCTCCTTTTTTCATACACTAATAAAAATGATAATACATCACTTAATCAAAATGACACAAATAACAAATAATGAATATAATAAAAAAAATTAACGTGGATATTGTATCTTTTGAACTGCAATATATGTTGTATGATGATAAAAAAAATATTCATGACAATTACATTAAATTTTGATATTGTAGTAAATAAAAGTTATTTATACAATTACAGTAAAAAATTACAGTATGATTGATATAATGAGTTATAAAACAAAAAATAATTAGATAAAATATATTAAAATAGTATTCTACATGATGAAAATAAACAACAAATAAAAATATTAAAAAATTAACAAATGTATGTCTTAGAAACAATTTGAGAAACTATTGAAAGAAATCGCACAAAGAAAAACGAATGTATAATTAAGGATATGATAAGATGAAAAATACCTTAGACATCTAAGAACACTTTTCAAATATCAACATATATACTCAATGGTTGAGAAATAATTGTTTTAGCGAAATAAAAGAGTTCTTCAAATGAAAAAAAAATTAATAAAAATAAGTAAAGAATTGTTTTTATATTACCTGGTAAATGAAAGGTTTATGCTATTAAACAATTAAATTGAGAGTATTAAACATACTCATGTGAAAGGAAAATATACAATAAATAAAAATATTAAAAAATAATAGAAATATTCAAATATGAGACATGATTTTTTTTAATTGACATACATCATTTTAACATAATTACATAAATGTTATGATAAGATGAAAAATATATTGGAGATGCGAATGAGTTTCATGACAAACCAAATAATTAGAAGAAATAAAAAATTGAATATATATATATATATATATATATATATATATATATATATATATATATATATATATGGTTACTTAATTAATTGTGAATATTTTAATGATTTAAATGATGATGGAGATATGGCAGAGACATATATTATGGCCGGAATATGTACATCTCCATAACCATCCCCATACCCAATTGAAAAAGTCGGAGATTCTCCATACTCATACATACCCATGCCCAGTCAATGTAGGAATTATCCGTCAAAATAGAAACGAGTTCGAATAATATCGACACAAATTTATTTGCCATCTCTGTCAGAGACCGAATTTTGACTGTGCCAAAAATGTGTTATGTCGGTAATTATAGAGCACAAGCTGTGTAAATGTTTTCGGAAGCCAATCTTTTATTTTCTTAATGCATGTATCATTTTGCTTACAGGTGTCTTATGGCATTATAAGTTATATTAAATAATACACTTATTTCTTTTTAATTTATAAAATTTAAATATAGTATCTTCTTAACAGTGAATTAAATTTATTGTCACAATTATAATGGTTTTATCTTCCAAAATGATTTTTAGATTTTATTTGATCAGGAAAGGTAGTATCTCAAAATATTTAGTTTTAAGTAAATTATAGGTATACAATTACATATTATGCATTCATTTTTACATTTAGTATATTTAAATGACATAATTATATATATTTGGAATATGATTAAGAAAATGATAGAAATTTGCTCCAAAGGTGAATAGCTAAATAACTGAATTTTAATTTATATCCTTAAAATTTAACTAGAATTTTATCATTCATTTTTCAAAATTATCTTTACATTTAAGAATTTGCATTTTTATTTTTGGTGATTCTGTTAGAAATTATAAGAGTAAGTATAACTCTTTAGATCAACAACAAATCTAAGAAGTTAACTCTTTAAATCATACTACATCATTGTCATGTTGGTCTTTTAGCTTATGAATTAGTTTACCTCCAACATTGGTTATTCATGTATTTCATTTGAGAAAGTTTATACCCTATCTAAATCCCATTTTTAAGATTGTATTTAGTTATAATTATAATCATATTTGGATTGAGATTACATACAAAGTGGTTAATTATCACTTATTTATTTATTCTATACTTCATTATTTTAGAAAGAAATCGCAATATGATGAGCTTATTATTTTGTCTCTATCATAATGAAAACGTGTATGAGAAAAAAAAATACATTACAACTAATTTAATTAATAACTAAAAATTATACAGTTAAGATCTATCATATATGAGATATGAAAAATTCGTAAAATTTTTGCAAAACCTATTTCTATATGGCAAATATGAATACTAGAAGTTCTACATAAAATCATGACCTCTTCACTATGTATCCCTCGTTTGTTTTATATATTCGTCCTTAGAATATACTATTTATTATTTAAATCTAATGTTAAACATCAAGTTAATAAATATTAAGACTATGCTCTTTCGTTGAAATAATTTACTCTCGTAATAATTTCTTTCATGAATTTGGAGTTTTTTTTTCTGGGCAATACAGTCATTTTTCAAAAAGAAAACCTTATGCAAATATAAACGTGCCAACATTATTTATTAGAATAAACATTTTACTATTTATGCTGAGAATTAGGTTCCCAAAGCTAAATTCGAATGTGAAATGACATTATTGATGTGGAAAATTTGGCTAAAACTTAGTCTTTGGAGATACGAATTCTAATAAGATATTTATTTATTTATTTCTAAATTCTTTATCCCTTATTCATTAATTTTTGAAAAAAAGAAGAAAAAACCTCATTGTAATTTGAATTTTTGAAAACCAAATATCGAGTGAATATTTCTTATGTTTAGTGAGACCGTTCACAATTGGAAATTCAACTTCTCAAGAACTTAATTCCAAGTATTTGACATCACTATTCACAATTGAGAATTCTCTTACTCAAAAATCGAATTCTAACTAATTTTCAATTACGAGTGATGCTATTTCGTATTAAAAGTTTGGTTTCTTAAGGATCAAGTTCTCACTATAAACCTAATAAATAATGTTAGCACATATTTATTTGTAAAAATATTTTCTAAAATGGGTATAGCGAAAAAAATCAAATTCGAAAACCTTGTAATTTAAATTTAGGGTTAAATATATTTTTGTCTCTCAAGATTCAGTGAAATTTAGAATTAGTTTTTTTTCTAAAATTTTGACCAATTTAGTCTTTTATCTTTAAAAATACGTAAATTTAGTCTTTTTAACCAAATTTTGTTAAATTTATCTGATTTTTCAAGCGCATTTCATGATAGTATTTGAATTGTTTATATTATTTGATACATTTTTACTTTAATGTTAACTCAAATATTATCATAAAACAAGTTTAAAATGTCAAATAAATTTAACAAAATTTGATAAAAAAAATTAAATCTACATTATTTTAAATATAAAGAACTAAATTAGTATAAAATTTTAAGAAAGAACTAATTTCAAAATTTACTCGAAAGAAAAAAACATATTTAAGTCTTAGATTTATTATCTTACAATAGAATAAAATATGATTATTATTAAAAAAACAGATGTAGAAGAGTGGTGAAATACCAAAACTAGAAAAAGACTTGATAGATGGGAGTATATTACAATGGATAGTGTTTTGACAAAGTAACGCAATTTGATCCCATAACCTTCTTTTCGGTACCACTATGCTATATGACCAATCAATCACTCCAGCATCTCTTTTTCGAAAACCGACCTAAAAATCCCAATTCAACTCACAAACAACATTTCGTGCTCATCATTATCTCCCAAAAACTCAAACCAAAATTCTTCTATACATCCGATTTATTTATTTCGATGGAAATCTCAAGTCGTCTAAAAATAAAATAATTTTATAATAATAAATAGAGTATAGATTTCATTTTATAAATTAATCGTATAGAATTGAATTAAATTTAAATAACGTTATTAGTTAACATCTACTACCTTTATTCGTCTCCAATTGACAACAACAATGGAATATATTTGTTTTACAATTTTGTGGTATGAATTTTATTTATTTTTTATTGATTGTAAGTGATTAGTGGAGAGAGAGAGTGATGGCACATGATGAAGTGTAGCATAAAGTGCAGTGACAGCTAAATATGTTAGTGATGGTGGGATTCGTTTTGATGAGTTAGTAATGGGCAAGCTGTAAAATCCATCCACTTATACATTTTGTCCCCATTTAAACCCTCACAAAAACATTGCACATATGTGACCTAGATTGCCCAACAACTTCTTCATCCCAATCTTTCTCATATCAAATGTTTCAACATTATCCATATCATATCACAACAATTATCATCAAACCCTATGTTTCTTTCTTATTAAAAAGAAAAAAACTTTTTTCTATTGTAAGTTAAACTTTCATTCTCTTCTTTCTTTTCTTACATAACATTGATGAAAAAGATTCTTCAATTTACATTACAAAGATATTATTTGACTTCACCTTAATAACATTAATAATGTTGACAACAAATAATTATAATCAACTTTGATTTAAAAGATACTATTGCCGATATTATTAAGAAAAAGGATATTAAATCAATGACGTCCTACATCTAGATTAAGATAGGGTAAACAGAATCTCATCTCAAAGAGATCAAGAAGATAATATGAAAAAAAAATTATATATATGCATAATTTTTCTACTATAGTGAATAGTCATTTATAAATCATTCTTCCGAACATAATATAAAAATTATATTTAATTCATTTATTAAATTCACCAAAATTCAATTTAGAATAATTTGTACAACTTAGTGTTCTTTGTATTTGTATACTCATTTAATAAGAAAAATATTTCATCTAGTAGTTTATGCTTAACAAATAAAATTTCAATTCTAGCTAGGAGAAAAAAAATCAAATATTGTGTATCATATTTTCATATAAAGAGATTTTTGCATAGATTGGTTAATTAGGATAATAAATACTTTTATTCTAGTTTTGGTGAGATTACCTCCCTGTGAGGGATTTGAGCTAGGCTTTGCCATTTGTGGGCTAATTTTAGTAGGGGTGGCTTATATCGCTTGCTTTATTTGATGTGATCCCCCAACATTTTTTTCCGGGTTTCACCATTTTTTACTTACCTTTATATTAAAAATGAATTTATATATGGCAGATTTTACAAAAGATAAAAATGTTTTTTTTTATGTGGTTTGAACTATAAAAAAACAATTTTAAAAAGCAATTACAATACTATTCATCGATTAATATGATGGAAAATAAGAATTTGGATTCTCTCTATTTATCCTTTATCTTTATGATGTGTTTGGACATATAAATTTAAGAAATTAATTCATTTATTTAGAAAGAAAATTTGAATTTCTTTAAAGTAAAATGACTTGTTTGGATGACGAAATTAAAAGGGAATTGGGATTGAGGAATTTTAAGAAGATATTTCAAATCACTAAAATAGTAAAATTTGAAATTCACTCAGAAAGGAAGGAAATTGAAATTCCACAATTTGTGAAATTTCTCATTGTTCAATATTAGAAGTGTCAATTGGACCTAGACGACCCAGATGACCTAGACAGACCGGATTGGTCCGACGACCCATATGGGTCAGGCTGACTAGATGATCTAGACAGACCGAGCAGGCCCAACGACACAGACGCACGGGCGAGCCCAACTACCAAAACAAGCTAGGAAGGTTCGACGACCCAAACGGGTTGGTGAGCTTGATGACTCACACGAATCGGACATGTCTGAAAACCCAAATAGGTCGGGTGGGCCCGATAACCAAGACAGGTCAGACAGGCCCGATGACCCAAACAAGTTGGGGGCTTGATGAACCAGACAATCTTGACAACCCAAACGGACCGGGCCGTCCAAATTTTGAAATTCATCCAAATTTGGTCAAGTTGACATTGATCGAAATTTGGAAAAATTTGGTCTAATATGCACCAGCCGAAATTTGGCAGAATGTGACTGAGTTGGCTCCGACCTAAATTTGGCAAAATTGGACTGAGTTTACATCAGCCAAAATTTGGCCAAATTTGGTCGAGTCAACTCGATCAAAATTTGACCGAATTTAAATATTTTAAGGTTACAATTATATTTGTTAAATTTAATTTTAAAAATTATATTAAATAAATATTATTAAAATAAAATTTTATCTCATAAGAGAAATTCAATTATTTTTTCCAAACAAGAGATTGAAATGTAATGTATTTCAATTACTTTATCTAAATAGATTATTTAGAAAATAAAGGGAATTCAATTACAAAAATTTTAAATATAATTATTTCAATTTCTTAGAACTGTTGAAATGTTTCATCAAAACATAATGTAACGAAACTAGAAATTTGGATTCTTTAAGATTTGTTTAGTTTTATTTGTTTAAGATTTGTTTAGTTTTATTTGTTGGGGACTGCATTCTTAAAATAGTTATTTAATATATCAAATTCAATATTAATATTTTGAGTTGATTTTATTTTATATCGTTAAAATTTAAAATGAATTTTCTTTTAATATATAAAATTAAAATATACAATAAAAATATTTTTAGCTTACAATAAATAATTGATGTTATAATATAAGATTATTATTTTTCTAATATTTTTAAATATTTTTTAAAATATTAAAATTTTATTTAGAAATTAAGATAAAAGCTAAAATAGTAGTCAGTGAAATTAAGAACTTTTACTAATATTATATTTATTAATACTTTTGTATAAAGAAAGTTGAATCCAACCACTAAATTATAATTCCACATGTTCCTAGTTTTGAAACCCATTTAAAATAAAAAAATTAAGTCAAATAGTGTTAATTTTCTAAGTGTTTAACAAAGTCAAATGTAAGTAGGTTAATAAAACGGGAAAGTTAACTTTTATTTAATATATATATATATATATATATATATATATATATATATATGTTATATATATATATATTTGTTAAAATTATTATTACTTTTATATATATTAAATTATTTATTTATAATTAATAATTATAATATAATTGATAAAAATTAATGATTTAAGTTAGAATATTATTTTTTATTTATATACTTTAAACGATATAATATACAAAATTATCATTTTAAATGATTTTTTTTTATATTTTAATTTTAGAAAACGATTGATGAGTTTATTTCATCCCACCTTAGCCGGTAAGGTAATATAAGCCAAACGAGTTAATGGGTTAAAAATAACAATTTAATCCATCAAATTATAATTAACTATTAAATTGGTGTGCGTGAAGTATAACATTCTTATTTAATCATTAAATTATACTAAACCTTCTAATAAACATCTTAAACAATAAGATAATTATGTACACAATTATAATATATTTATAGTCCTCGTATAAATTTCTAAAAATATATAGGTTTATCTTATTTAAAGGAATTAAACTTTATATATATATATATATATATATATATATATATATATAATATTTTATATACTTTCATATTATTTTAGTGATCCTAGACACACAAAAATTCATCTTGAATCAAAAAGAGTTATATACGATCATTGCTCTTTCTTACAGATTTTTAAAGATTCAAAAAAAATGTAAAAGATAAACTTTAATGAAAATTTTGATCCAATAAAATATTTGTACTCTATTCTACACTAAGACTCCTATAACAATATTTGACCTCCAAAGAGATGAGCATAAAGATAAGAAAATTAGAGATTAGGTAAAGAAATAAAAATCTCTATAGAGAAGTTGATCTTTATAAAATAAAATTCGACTAATTAATTTCTCAATTCATATTTTCTATATTTTAATGATAAAATATTTAAATTTAATTTATAAAAGACCGTATTTAGTCTTTAACTATTTTCTCAATCCTTACATGAACTTAAACTCTCCTATCATATCTAGTACAAGAAAAAGTAATAAATGCATATTTTATCAGTTGATATGAAATATAATAATATAATTTTTAATTATGATTCAGGAGGAATATGATACGTGTATCAGATACGATATATATATAATATGTTGATATGTTTGTTTTGAAAATAATAATACGTAATATATGTATATTGAAAAGTGTAAAATAATTCTTAAAAACATGATAAATATATGATTATTATTGTGTGAATTTAAATTAAAATCATATATATTAAAGTTGTTAAAATAAAAAATTATAAATTATTGTCATCCTAACGAAGGACGACTCAACGATTTGGAAAGTCTAAATCAAACTTAAAAAATGACTTTTTATTTAAAATTTACTTTTTGAGTTTTTTATGAAAAATTATTTATTAAATTGTTATAATTAATTTAATTTAACATTTCTTTGTCAATAGATAATCAGGTTAATCTATTAATCTTTCTTGAAAATTCTTGATCTTAAATAATTATATATTAACTCATATAGTTTATGCTATAATATATATATATATATATATATATATATATATATATATATATATATATATATATATATATATATATATAT
>Ga0214542_1006945_pt1 | contig 20143 bp, 19 predicted proteins | sample CNSS1metaG_FD_160096 | JGI IMG/M metagenome (GOLD analysis project Ga0214542, IMG submission 160096) | Root nodule microbial communities from cowpea collected in UCLA plant growth center, Los Angeles, California, USA - CNSS1 | ecosystem: Host-associated > Plants > Roots > Nodule | place: USA...
CCTCCAGCACAGCGGCTGCGAGAGCACGGGCGCGCGCGGGACGCCCTCCCGCCGAAATCTAGTCTAAGTGATTGATTTGGCTGGCAGGAGTGGCAGGGCTCGAACCTGCGACCCCCGGTTTTGGAGTTCGGTTAGGCACTCCCCTCCTCGTCCCTGCTGTGCACGGTTCATCCTGTTCTATAAGGCATTTTCCGTGGTCGAAGCTGTTCTAATTTCGTTCAATCCCATCCTGTTCTAGGTGGTTTGTTAGCAAACCCGTTAGCAGCGCGTTCGCGATTTGCCCCGTCCTTCGACATTCGCATGTCGAAGGGCCGCTGCCCATTTGCCTGCCAAGTTCCGACCACTAACCTTTCCGAAGCGCCAGCGATGCCTGGTTCAATCGGCGACGAGCTTGCGAATGATCTCCAGCGCGGTGGTTACGAGGTCAGAGGCTGTCAGACGCTCGTTCAATAGTCGCCTGAGCTGGGTCACTGTAGGACACCCAATCTCCCCCCGATCAGAAGCCGGCATATTCAGAAGGCTCTCTGCTATACGGGCGGCTGCGCCGCCCGTTGCTCCGATCGGCAAAACGAACGAGCCGTTCTTCCGGGCAATTTCAAACTCGGCGAACACGCCGTCGGCATCCACTACCTCGCCATTTGGATTGACCTTCTGCCCACCAATGAAAATGACTATGCCCGATAACCGGCCGAGTTCGGTTCTTAATAGCTCCCATTGCCGGACGTCAGGTTCGCGCCCTTGAAGCGGCTGCGGAAACGGTCTGGCTATAAGTCTTCGCTCAAGGTCCCAGCAGCCTGTTCGTTGGAGTGAAGAAAGGAACCCCGATACGGCGGCAGAGCCGACCAGCAGGCCACTACCGCTCACCAACGTGTATCCTTCATTGGCGAGGGCAGCCCCGATGCCGTAAGCGACTTCATGCACAAATCCAGCGCGGGCTGCCCCCTCCTGCCCAACCGGCCAGCTTCCGCTGACCCACACACGCTGCTGGGCAACCTTACGCTCCAATTCCAACAAGAGTTCAGGAACCTCATCGTAGTCGTCAATTTCAACGACCCTCAGACCATATCGCTGCAAATCGTCGGCCCAATGCTTGTGTTGGGTAAGCCGAGCTTCGAATTGCGCCCTTGTATCGAAGTCGCTTCGGTGAGGAGGTCTGACGATCGCGAAATGCTCCGGCGGAGCTTCCGAAAAGTTCTCCCTGATCGAAGCAAGTACGTGGCGGACATTCGGGTCAGTAAGGCTTAGTCCGATGAAGAGGAGCGAAAGGCTGGAGAGGTGAGCGTGGAGCAGCGGTAGAAACGCCCCGCGCTTGCTCCGAAATAGCTCGTAATCGTCCGTCGAGATCACAACATCGTTGAGCCGATCAACAGTACCGTGCATCTTGTAAAGACGTACAGCTCCGGCCTTGGGCTTAAGGGCAATGTCTGACGAAGCCGAGATAATATCGAGTGGCCGACCAATGGCGGAAAACGCTCGCTCGATGAGCTTGTCGTAATTGGTGGTCCAGATGTGCCTCATCGGCAAACGGGCAATTACTTCTACCGTCGCCGGTATAGGCTTTTCTGCGCCGATCTCATCTCGAATGATTTGCCGTATACGGGTTGCTCCAGCGCTCGCACGAATGTGCCATTGAGCCAACGCGGCGAGGTCAGACACGTCGCCGCTGTCGAGCCCCAGTTCTTGCCCGATGTCATGAAGCAGACCCTTCCACGAGGGATAGCCCGCCGCCATCGAGACGCCAGCGCCGACAAAGATTGCTGCCGTCTCATCCGCTAAAGCAGCGGGGTACTCTTTCAGGAAAATATCCCGATTGGTAAGTTTTCGCCGTACCGCCATTCCGTCTCTATTTGCTGGCCGCTGTTGCAGCGACTTCTATAGGTCAGCGCCCCGCTAAGCCGGCGGCGGTTTCGATCCATCCACCAATGTTCTTTCGTCCATCCTGTTCGGTGAAGTCATAACTCAAACAGTGGTTGGACAACTGAACAACATCGGTGCTCTTGGGTGGCGCAAACCAAATCGTGCTCTCTGGGATTGCGAGCGTGTAATCATCGTACTTGACCCACTTGTCCCCCTTCCATTCTGCCAAGTAGATACCTGTGTCCGTCTTGTAAACGCCCATTTGAGCGAGAGGGTCGGCGCCCTTTTCGGACAACTCGCCGCCGGAATTTTTCACACCGTGGATGTAGACGGTCAACAAGCCGTTGCCTTTCACCAGGCTACGCGCGATCTCGTATCTAACCCACCGACGTTTCCAGGTCTCCTTACCAGTGAGTACGCAAGTGACCGATGTGTTCTCGACCCCCTCCCGCAGGAAAGCCTTTAGCGCGTCCTCGCTTTCTTTTTGCTTTGCTTCGAATACGCTGCTGTCGAAGAAGCCGCGAGAGATTTCGTCCTCCGGCTTAACTACCCAACAATTTCGAACATTCCACGCGCGCCAAACGTCGGGTTTGTAGTGAAACGAAAAGAAAGTCCTACGGGGCATCTCGTCCTGCCTACAATCAAAGGGTTAAAACTTTTTATAGAACACTTTTCCGTTGAACTGGCAAGAGCCTTAGTATCCTGCTTAAGTCGCCCCCTACGACGCGCGCGACTAGGTAGAAAAACTAACTCTAAGCAGCCCAATCTGCCGAGAGTGCCTCAGCCTGCTGCAACACCTTCTGCACCGCCGCGTCCTGCAAGTCCGGCGGATAGCCGTACTTGCGCAACAGTCGCTTCACCAACACCCGCATGCGAGCGCGGGCCGCTTCTCGGTGCATCCAGTCAACCGTGACGTTCTTCCTGATGCTCGCCACCAGTTCGTGCGCGATCACCCGCAGTGCGGGCTCGCCCATGACTTGCCGCGCGCTCTCGTTCTCGGCCAGCGCATCATAGAATGCGATTTCTTGGTCTGAGAGGCCGCTCTCCTCGCCCCGCGCGCGGGCCGCCCGAATATCCTTGGCAAGCTGGATTAGCTCTTCGAGCACCTGCGCGGTCGTCAGCGCGTTGTTGTGATAGCGTAAGATCGCTGCTTCTAACCGTTCGGAGAACGCTTTCGACTGCGTCACATTGCGCTTGGCCTGCGAGCGCACCTCGCCGTTGATGAGCTTCTTGAGTGCCTCTACGGCAAGGTTCTTCTTCTCGCTGTCTCGCACTTCGGCAAGGAAGTCGTCCGACAGGATCGATATGTCAGGGCTTTCCAGTCCCGCGGCTTTCATGATGTCCACGATTTCGGTGGACACCACGGCGCGGCTCACGATCTGCTGGATCGCTAGTTCCCGCTCCGCAGCACTCTTCTTCCCATCACCGGGCACGCTCTTGACCAAGGCTGCACGGATCGCCTGGAAGAACCCGACCTCATCGCGGATCATCTGAGCTTCATCGCTCGCCCCTGCTAGCGCATACGCCTTCGAGAGCGCTACCACGGCGTCGGCATAGCGGCGATGGGCGCGCTTCTTGCCGTCCTCGGTCGTTTCTTTGGCCGCGTCTGACTGCTGGAGCGTTAACACCCAGTCGATGGCGCCCGCCATGACAGCAAGCCTCGCCTGAGGGGGCGCGGTCGTGCTCAGCGCCAGCCGGTAATCAAACCCGCCGTTCATGTCAGGGCGGAACATGGCGCGCACGATTTCGTACTTCTCCAAGAGCACGCGGACCGCTACTGCTTTGTCGATCCCGACCTGTTCGGCGCCGTGGCCGGCATATTGCCCCAGTGCGCTTTTTAGGTTCTGCGCGATGCCGATATAGTCCACCACGAGCCCCGCCGGCTTGTCGCGGAACACGCGGTTGACGCGGGCAATGGCCTGCATCAGCCCGTGACCCTTCATCGGCTTGTCCACGTACATCGTGTGCATGCTGGGCGCGTCGAAGCCCGTGAGCCACATGTCACGCACGATCACCAGTTTTAGCGGATCATTCGGCTTCTTGGCGCGCTTGGCGATCAACTCCCGCCGTGCCTTCGGCCGTTTTCCGATATGGGGCTGCCATGCCGCCGGGTCAGAAGCGGCTCCGGTCATCACCACCTTGATCACGCCCGCCTCGTCATCGTCGCTATGCCACTCTGGGCGCAGCTTTACGATGGCATTATAGAGCGCTACGCAGATGCGTCGGCTCATGCAGACGATCATGGCTTTGCCGTCGAGTGCCGCGATCCGCTCCTCGAAATGCGCCACAAGGTCTTGCGCCACCATCGCGAGCCGCTTGTCCGAGCCAACCAACGCCTCGACACTGGCCCATTTTCGCTTGAGCCGATCCTGCTCACTCTCCGCTTCGACCTCGGTGAGTTCTTCGATTTCAGCGTCGATCTTCGGCCGCTCATTCGCGTCGAGTTCGATCCGTGCAAGCCGGCTCTCGTAGTAGATCGGCACGGTTGCGCCGTCCTCGACCGCGCGGCTGATGTCGTAGATGTCAATATAGTCGCCGAATACGGCCGGCGTGTTGACGTCGTCCTTCTCGATGGGCGTGCCGGTGAAGCCGATGAAGGACGCGTTGGGCAGCGCATCGCGCAGATACTTCGCGAAGCCGTAGGAAATCGCACCAGTCTTGGACTTGATCTTGGCGCGAAAGCCGTACTGGCTGCGGTGGGCTTCGTCCGCGATGACGATCACGTTGCGCCGCTCCGTAAGGGCCGGATAATCGGTCTCTCCTTCATCGGGGGAGAACTTCTGCAAGGTGGTGAAGATCACGCCCCCGGACGGCCGGTCCAACAGCCTGCGGAGATGGTCGCGATCCTCTGCCTGTTGTGGGGTTTGACGTAGCAGGTCTTTGCACATGCTAAAGGTGGCGAACAACTGGTCGTCCAGATCGTTGCGGTCGGTCAGCACCACCAGCGTCGGGTTCTGCATTCCCGGATGCTTGATGATCTGCCCGGCATAAAACGCCATCAGCAAGCTCTTGCCCGAGCCCTGCGTATGCCAGATCACACCAGCCTTGCGATCACCGTCGCGCGCGGACGCCGACAACGTGCTCTCCACCGCCTTCCCTACTGCATGGAACTGATGATAGCCCGCGAGAATTTTGGCAACGTCACTCCCGGTGTCGCCGAAGACAATGAAATCCTTGATCAGTGCAAGAAAGCGGCGGCGCTCGAATACACCCTTGAGTACCGTATCAAGTTCGGGCGTCCCTTTGGCCGCAAGGTCACCACCCGTGACCGTCCGCCACGGCATGAAGCGCTCGCGATCTGCGGTGAGCGAGCCGATGCGGGCGGCAATCCCGTCGGATACGACCAGCGCCGCATTGGTGCGGAACAGCGAGGTGATCTGGGCCTTGTAGGTCTGGAGCTGGTTGAATGCGCCGTCGAGAGTGGCGTTCTCATCGCCCGGATTTTTGAGTTCGATCACGCCGAGCGGCAGTCCGTTCACGAAGATCACCACGTCAGGCCTGCGGTTCGCCTTGTTCTCGATCACCGTGTACTGGTTCACCGCAAGCCAGTCGTTCGCGTCGGGGTCATCAAAGTCGATTAGGCGCGCCTGCTCGCCGCCAATGGAGCTATCCGCGCGACGCACCTCGATGGGGACGCCTTCCACGATGTAGCGATGCAGCCGGCGGTTCTCCTCGATCAACGAGGGCGTTTCCGTCTGGATGACCTTGGCGAGAACTTCGGCGCGCGTCTCCGTGGTCAGCGTCGGATTGAACTTGGCGATGGCCGCGCGCAGGCGCTCGACGAGCAGGACATCGCCGTAGCTAGCGCGCTCAGGGTGATCGCCGTCCGGGCCGATATCGAGACCGTTGGCCTTGCTGTATCCAAGTTCGGAGAGCCACGCGAGTGCGGCCTCCTCGACGTGGCTTTCGGCAAAGTTTGAACTCACAGTGCCGCCTCTGCTACTCTCTCGACATCCCTCACACGGACTTCACCGGACATCAGCTTGGGGAGAAGGAGATCGCGGGTGGCGGCGAGTACGCGCATCTCGGCAAGGTTTGCATCCTGTAGGGCAAAGAGCGGCTCGACCATATCGGCAACAGCGTGCTGGTCTTCCCCGAATACTGGCATCTTCATTGCGCGCTGATCCCTAAGAGACACATAGGGAGCCATATCGGTCTGACCTGCTACGGCGTCGATCTGACCTATCAAGTCATCGCTCACCATCCACAAGTAGAGAATAGCAGGCCGCAATCGCGCCGGATCGACCGACCTCCAAAAACACACTTGGGGCGAATATACGAACTGCGGCGTTTGCGCTGCGACCCTGGCAAAGCGGCCAATCGTGCCTTTTGACGTAAAAGCGACATCGCCAATCCGCGAGACTTTATCGCGTGCAGCCAGAACGCTACGCTCATTAAGTACTTCGGCCTCGTGAGTGTCGAAGCCATTGTTGAGTTCGCGTGCACGGATAAATGGAAGCCCAGGCGATCCCATTTCATCATTCTTTGCTCTATATCCGTCGCCAATTTTCATGATCCCGCTAGTAATGAGATCAGATACCCGAGATCGGGTAAGCCCGTCCGAGCGCTGGAGAAACCAATTCATGAAGATCGCCCGCGCCATCGCTTCGAGCGTCTCGTTTATGCGTCGGTTGCCGTCAATCTTGTCCTCAAGTGCGCCGAGGACGGAAGCGATCGCGATCTGCTCGTGTAGTGAAGGAAGTACGAGCTGGAAGGCCAAAATCTTTGTAGGAGACGTGTGTTTCACCGTTGAGCCGGTGGCGCTGGCGAGCACTTCCTCTCGATAAGCCTTCGAGCGCATAACCCAGTAGAGAAACTGCAAATCTACATCGTCAGTCCGAGTTACCACCTTGCCGATACGCTGGTTGTGCAAAAGCCGCTCATCGCAACTCGGCACTACGGCGGAGTATCCTAGCGTATCCGCTTCTTTGCTAAGGTCGGTCATTGTCACGACCAAATCGCCGGACTGTAGAACATACTCCTCTGGCACCGGGCCGGAGTAGTATTTCCGCTTTCCCCACTGAAAACCGCCGCCGATAGCGAAATTACCCGGCGTCATCAAAATATCGCCCGGACCATTCGAGGAAAAATACTCTCCGCTAAAGGCAAAACCATGCTTGATGTCGATCAACTCGCGCAAACGAGCCTTCTTCCAATTATACATCGACATCAACCTTCGCCAGTTTCTGGCGGATCGTCGAGGTCAGTTTCTCGGCTTCCAAAAACTGCTCATTCAGCTTTTCCCTCAACGCCGCAAAGCGCTCCGCGAAGGGCATGTCATCATCCTCAATATCCATCGCGCCAACGTACCGTCCCGGTGTAAGGAGATGATTATGGCTCTTGATCTCCTCGACGCTTGCCGATTTACAGAAACCGCGCACGTCTTCGTATCCGCCCTTGCCTTGACGCCACGCATGATAGGTAGCTGCGATCTTCGCTACATCATGGTCAGAAAACTCCTTGCGCGTGCGGTCCACCAACGTGCCGAGCTTGCGCGCATTGATGAACAGTACTTCACCACGCCGGTCGCGCAGCTTTCCTCCGCCCTTCTTGTTGCGCGCAAGAAACCACAGGCAAGCCGGTATCTGTGTTGAGTAGAACAGTTGGCCCGGTAGAGCGATCATGCAATCTACGACATCGGCTTCGACCATAGCCTTGCGGATGTCGTCCTCGCCGGATTGGGCGGACGACATCGAGCCGTTCGCGAGGACCACACCGGCCGTACCGTTCGGCGCCAGATGCCAGAGGATATGCTGAAGCCAGGCGTAATTGGCGTTGCCAACCGGCGGCGCGCCGTAGGTCCAGCGAGCATCCTCGCGCAGTCGCTCGCCGCCCCAGTCCGAGATATTGAAAGGTGGATTGGCGAGAATGTAGTCGAAGCGCAGGTCTTTCAGCTCGTCCTTATGGAAGCTGCCTTCATTGTTCCAGCGGATGTCGGCATCGATGCCGCGCACCGCGAGGTTCATCTTGGCGAGCCGCCAGGTCGTGTAATTGCTCTCCTGCCCATAGATCGCGATGTCGCCGATCCGACCGCCATGTGTTTCAACGAACTTCTCCGACTGTACGAACATGCCGCCGGAGCCGCAGCAGGGGTCGTACACGCGGCCTTTATAAGGCTCCAGCATTTCGACGAGCACCCGCACTACCGAGCGCGGCGTGTAGAACTCGCCGCCGCGCTTGCCTTCTGAGCCGGCGAAGCCGCCGAGGAAGTATTCGTAGACGCGGCCAAGGATGTCTTTCGCCTTGTCGTCCGGCTCGCCCATGCCAATGCCCGACACAAGGTCGATCAACTCGCCCAGCATGACCTTGTCGAGCGCCGGACGATTGTAGTCCTTCGGCAGCACGCCCTTGAGGCTGGGGTTCGCCTTCTCGATCTCCGACATGGCGTCGTCGATCAACTTGCCAATTGTCGGTTGCTTGGCGTTATCCTGGAGATGCGACCAGCGCGCCTCCTTCGGTACCCAGAACACATTCTCAGCAAGATACTCGTCGGGGTCTTCGGCGGCGGCCGGGTCTTCCGCCAGCAGCGCCACCCGCTTGGCCTCGAAAGCGTTGGAAATGTACTTGAGGAAGATCAGGCCGAGCGCGACGTGCTTGTAGTCGGACGGCTCAAGGTTCTTGCGCAGCTTGTCGGCCGCAAGAAAGAGCTGCGCCTCGAAGCCGAGATTGGCCCCGTTTCCGTTCGCCTTGTTCTTTGAAGATTTGGCCGGAACGGCCGACGCTGAAATTTGCTCGTCCTTTTTCGGACGTCCCCTTGCCATTGCCGTAGGTCCCCCAGTCGAATTCCGGCGGACACAATGCCCCTAGCCTGCCCCAAGTGCAACTGCCGATTGCAGAGCAAACCACTGTTATAGTGGAGAAATTTAGCCGGGACCGGCCGAGTTCCACCCCAAAGGCAAAACGCGCAACACAAAGCGGCCGGTAAGTGGTTGGCGCCACTTGCCGGCCTAACGCCATTCCACGCCACGCGAGCCCCAAAGGAAAAACCCGCATGCGGAAAACAGCGCTAGCCGACAATGACGCGACGAAACACGCGGCGCAATTGCTCTTACGCAACGGGCTCGCAACCTATGCAGAAATTGAGCCATTAGCGGCCGTTCTAGGAGTTGTTCGGCTATGGGCAGAACACTAGGCGCCGAAAAAACCCGCCAGAAACGGTTAGCAAAGCTTTGGAAGCGCGCATTGCGCTACAACGAGAGGGTCAGAACGCCTAAAACCCTGTTCCCTGGAACGTGCAATGGGCAACGAACGGCATTGCGCGCTCTTTTGCCCGTTGGCTTGCCCAAGGTTTTAGGGCAGCATACCTGACGCTTGCCACAATGCTTTTGCGCTTTCGACATTCTGGTCGAGGGCGGAGATGATCTGCGCAAGCTGCCGCTTCATCTGCGTAAGACCAGTCTTGAACGCCTGCTTGCGCGGCGGCCTGAGGGCGTGTTTGTCAACCCGTTCGAGCGGGGCGAGATTGGCCCAGACTGTTCCGGGCAGCATGCCGGATGGGGCTGGAGGGGATCATCTCGAAACACCGAGAGCGCCCGTATCAGGCCGGCCGATCCAAGCACTGGATCAAGGTGAAGAACCGGAAGCATCCCGCGATGGAGCGGGTGCTAAGTTAGACCATCCTTAAACGGCTTGCGTCTGCTTTGAGGCACAAACCGGACATTTTGCTCGGTCTGAACCTTACCGCTTTCGGACCCAAGGCGGACTGTCCCCGCCACTCGTCTCACGCTGGATGACCGCCGTTCCCAGAAAACATGAACTTGCGACTATCCGGAAGACTTTCCGTAATCACCAACGCGCAGCTTGGCCTCAAGATTGGTGCGGGCGCGATTGCGGTTGACGCCATAAATGCCGATGCTGTTCGACATGGCGATAAGTGCGACGCCGGCCGCGAGCATGTCAACACCGAGCAGTTTCAGTGTTTTTGCAGCGAAGCGGTCCGTTTGAGCGAAAGCCTGTAGCCGCGCCCCTTGCTCTCGAAAGCTGCCTTCCGCGTTTTGCAAACGCAATTCAGCCTCCTCGGGAATGCCCAACTGTTCTATAGCGCCGTCGCCGGCTGTTCCAACTTCACGGCAGCGAGCTTGCACATTCGCGTAAACGATGGTCAGCGACTGCGCGTCCGCTATGAGGTCGATGCCTTTTCTGAAGGGTTTGGCAAGAAACTCCGTTAGCATCCAGCCGACGAAGCCAGAAACCAACCCGAACGCGATGCTGGTAAACGTCATCGAACTGTCCCAATAGAAAACGGCTTTTCCTACCGGGCACCAAGGTGAACGATAGCTGCGCTCATATCGAGTAGCTGGTCTAACAACTTTTGACCTTCTCTTGCTTTCTGCTCGTTCTCAAAGACGAAGGTCACAGTGGGCGAGTGCCCGTCTTGCTGAAGGTTGAAGCCCGGCATGATGTCGCCGGTTGGAATTTGAGTGGGCTGTATGCGAGTTACTGTCCAGGCCATGAAGCTGGTCCTCCCCAACACCAGTTTATCGCGTCTGGCGTCCGATAAAAGCCCCTGGACATTTGCGAAGCTCGGCATTTGTCCCAAAGCGGCGGCCCAGGGAATGGCTACTCCTGCGCCGCCGTTGGGGCTAGGCAGACGTAAGCACGAACGGGCCTGTTACCGGACATCCGTACTTCGCCTTCTCCGGCTCAACCGCATCGATGAACGGCATCTCCGAGATCATACCCCAGTGACGCTTCCATCAGCATGATCGCCGGCCATCGGCATAATGCTGCCGCGCGGCCCAGGGCCATGCTCCACCAGGTCACGCGCTCCTTGAAATAGCTGCGCGCGTTGCTCGCCACGCGCGGGTCGCGAACATAGTCCTGTAGCCGCGTCCTGAGCGCGGATGCGAAACCAGTCGCATTTGCGAAAATCAGGTCGCAAAAGCCGACCTCGATAAGGTGAATGGCTATATCGGAGCCGGAATGCGTTTTGCCGTCCTGGCAAGCCGCGCAAGGCATTTTGCACCAGGTGCATCACGAAGCCGATCAGCAAAGTGAGCCAATATCTTTCTCGAATGTGTTGCGCTCGTCAGCCACGATACTGTTCGAATTCGAGGTTGTTGGCGTTTGCTTCGATGTTCCGCCAGATGCGGCGGCGCTCGCGTTCCTGCGCAAGCTGCCGCGCGACAACGGTGCGGCTGATGATATCGTCGATCTGCGCGCCGTCGAGCGTGCGGTGCTCCACCAGCGCAGCGGCCAGCGCCTCGACGACATCTGCCTGCCGCTGCAAAATAGCACGCGCCTCCAGCGCGCAGGCTGCGATGAACGCGTCGGCCGACTGCGGCGTGGAAAAGATCAATTGCGCGAGCTGCTGTTCCTGCTTTCGATCATCGCTCGCTTCCCAAGCATCGCCGAAGTGCAACTTTTCGGCTTCGGAGCCGGCGGTCAACTCCACGACCCGAGTGAACACATGCTGGTAAATCTCCGCCATGCCGTCGCGCGGATCGCCATCACGCGGCATCAATTCGTCAAGTTGCTCGATGACGGCGCTGGTCTCGCCCGCAAAGCGAGACTGGAAATCAGGCCCCCAACACAAACCGCTAAAGCCCAGCTCAGGGTTTTCTTCGATGGTTGCGCCGCCGAAAGCCGCGCCACTGGCACGCCCAACCGTCAGATGAGCGGCTTCGTGCAGAGCGATGCGCCGCTCGCGTGCGTCGATCTCGTTTTTAAGCATTAGGATATCCTCCATTGCGCACCGCCGCGCGTCCGCGCAAGGGTGACCACGAACGGCGGCGGTGCGCGTGAGCCTGCGACCAACCCAGTGAACCGCAGGCGATGAACTTAAAGAAAGCGTGCATTCCTCAGAACGATGTTGTGCCTCGCCCGCATCCGGGCACGGACGCTGGTCAGGTCGTTACGATCCGCGAGCGACCGGATCATCGACATGCCGTCTGCCGGCACGCCAACGAGCGATGCTTCGAACAATTGCCATCGCGTCGCAGTAAAGGTGAGGTCATCATCCCAGCGAACGTGGCGTTCATCAACAACGTCGCCGTCAGCATCGGTGATGAGCCATCTGTCAACGCGGTAGCCCGCCGAAACTCCCATGATCTCGCCACGGGCGACCATGCCCTCGGCCTTCTGCCCTTGCTTCGTCTGGGCGAACTTGAACTTGCCGAGCAACGCGCCGCGATCAAACCACGCGTTGACGAGGCGACCGAGAACCTGATCGATGCCGCCCTGACTGTGATGGTCGAGCAAAGGGATGCCGCCCTGCGCCATGCGGCTGAGGTCAACTGCCTCGGGCGAGATGCGAAGCGTTTCTGTGCCATAGGCGCGTTTGACCGGAGAGCCCATGCTGATGACGGCCTCAACGGTGTGTTCCTGTTTGTTATAGCTGGTCGCGCCGACTGCCGTCGCCTCGGTTTCGGCGAGCCGGTGCAGAAGCTGGTCAGAACGCGGCAACATGGTTAGATGCGCTCCATCGAGATCGTGCCTTGGATCGGGGGACCGCGATCAAGCACCGTGATGTTCGCGTCGCTCAGGACACCGACCGCGCCCGAATTGATCTGCGCCGGCCGCTGGCAGGCCGCCTCGTCGTCAAGGTCGAGCGCTTGATGCACGTTCGGGTGTCGGCCGCCATGCGCGCCACGCAGGTTGCGGCGGCGCGGATCGTCGAGAGCCACGACTGCGCCGCAGCGGAGACCATTGTTCGCGGCAGACGGCGTGAGGTCCGCGTCAGTGTATTGGTCCGCGAGCTGCTGGACGCCAAAGGCATCGAGCCAACGGACGATACGCAGCGTGAACATGCGCTGGATTGGCGGCCGCTCAATGACCTCGGGCTGCACGGGCTCTGGCGGTTTCGGAAGCGAAGCCGGCAAGTCGCCAGCCAGCACACCAGTGACGTGCCCGCGAAGCACGTTGGCAATGAGGTCAGCCTCAGGCTGAACCTGCTGTTGCACGGCTTCCAGGAACACTTTCAGCGGATGGGCGTCGCCGACGATCAGGGCACTTTCGCGGGCGAGTTCGGCCAGCCGACCCACCGCAGAATTGAAAGCCGTGCTGGCGGGCCCCCATTTATCGATCAGCGCGTTCACAGCCGCAGCGGTCTCCGCACGGCAGCGCTGATCGATAACTTGCGCAAGCTCGCTATCAAGATCAGCAATCGTTGCATCGGCATCGCCAATAGCATCGATCAGCGTCGCGGCACGATCCTGCTCTCGACGCATAGCCTCTTCAACAGCAAGCAGCGCCGTATCGGCCGCGCCTTCCGACGCTAGTTTGCGAGCCTTCTCGCGATGCGCGGCGGCGCTGGCTTCGGCCGTCTGACGACGCTTCAGAAGATCATCGCGGGTGCTGCGCTTGGCCTGAAGCTTATTTTCAAGCTCACGCTGCTGCTTCACGGCTGGATCGGTTTTGGTGAAAAAGGCCATTGATAGTTCGCTCCGCAGATCAGGTCGCGACTACTGTGCGGTGCTTCGGGTCGGATGTCTCGAACTCAAAATTTCAGAAAATATCAATTCAGAGCCGTTGCGCATTTATGAGGTACGTGGGCGCTGAGATAACCATAAAGCGGTCAGGATCAACGCTTGGCCTGCCCCGTCTTCGAAAGCCAGTCACCCATCGCACGCTCGGTGCAGAACCATCTGCCGCCACCATCGAGCTTCACCGCATCCAGTTGCCCGCTCTTAATAGCGCGAAGCGCTTTCTGGTAGTCAACATGCAGAGGCAGGAGCCCTTTCAGCGGCCACATCGGCTCCGCAGTCGCTACATTCGCTGATGAGGCTTTGACCTCCGCTTTGGCCTTGCCGAATTCCTTGATGATCGACATCAGCGTAGCCAGCTTCGGCGAAAAGCCCGCCGTCTCCATCGCGTCGGCGATCTCGGCCGGCAGCGCCTGATCGGCTTTCATAGCAGCGTCACCCATCAGTCGGCCTCGGCTGACATGGCCCGCACCATCCCGGCAAAGAAGCCGGGGTCACCGTCACACCCGATAGCTTCTGCAACCTCGCCAACCATCTCCTCAAGGATCAGATCGGCGCGTGCGCCAAGCACGTCCTCATCCACGATGCCACGCGACCGGGCGATGTCTAAAAACGTTCGCTGGTATCTTTCGATCAGCGGCGCAAGGGCGACCGCCGTCGCGCGGCGCTCGTCGGGCGAGGTCGCGGCCGCGATTGCCGTGATCTGCCGCTCGAACATAATGCGCAGGCCATCGAGTGCCCCCGACCGACCGACGCTGAAACGGTCGCGGTATTTGCCGGCTTCGCGGCGCCCTTGAGACTTCACGGCAAGAGCGCCAACGATCGTCGGCATGTACCAGCGAGGCTGCCCCTGTTTGGAGTAGCCATCAGGCGGCACACGCCGGAGCGCTCTGACCAACGTTGCACGATCACGTTCGAGCAGGTCGGCCGCTCGGTTGATTGAGAAGAGATTTTTCGTCTCCGTGCTCGCCTTATTCAACGTCATTGCAGAATTCTGTGCTGTTGTTGTGGGCTCTTGAAAAAATCTATCACTACTTTGGGCGAACGGCGCAGCGCCACCCGCGTGGCGGCGGCCTTCCGGAGGAACCTAAACGCGTCATCCGACCTCCACACTCAATGCATAGCTTCGCACCTTTGAGCAGGCGACCTCGGGCAGCATCGGTGTCTGCGCCTCCAGCGTCCAGAGGACGGGTTGGCCGACCAAGTGGTCCGACAGGATGACCAGCCGCCCGCAAGAAAACGCTGCAATGAAAGGCGTAAGGACGACTTGGACGACTTGGACGACCTGTTGAGAAGAGTTCTCCAGACACACACCATGGCGCTGCCGCGAGACCCCTGCCGGGCAACTGCCCGCCTCACCTGCACATCCTGGAGCAAGTAGGAAATGCCCGTCATGGTCGTCCTTGGTCATCCAGGTCGTCCGCGCCTGATGCCGAAAGTGCATAGCTGTTGGCTTCATGAGCGTTTGAAGTAGCCCTTCACGCGCTTGTCGCCGATCATCAGGTTGCCGTTGCCGGGACGATCCCAGCCCAGCTTGCGCATCACTGTCGAGAGCCGCATCGAATGTCCGGTCTGCTGGGCGCCCGGTGGAATTTTGAGGAGATATTCGAGCACGTCGGCTGCGGCGACGCGGTCTTCCTCGGCATCCTCGTCACGATAAATGATCTGCACGTCCTCCTGACGCCAGAAGCCGTCCTTGAACTCGCGGAGAACAGCTACTTTCGGCATGTCACGGAGCACATCCTCCCAAGGATCAGTGATGCGGCGGGCCTCCTGCTCGATGCCGGCCTCGCCCCACAGCGCCTCATCAAGCACTAGGCTTTCGCCTTGGCTCTCATAGCGCGCCGCCTCGCCCCATAACTGCAACCGGTCGCGCCGCAGTTTCTCGATGTCGATGCTCTTGAGAACCCGCAGCGGCCAGAACCGCCGATTGCCGGTTTGCGATTGCAGGTATTCGGCCGAATTGGTGGTGCCAAATTCGACTGAGCGCCGCGCTTGCAACTTGTTGAAATGACCATACGCGGGGCGTGCGCGGTCCACCTGCTTCGATGCGTAGTTCTTGATTTTTTCGACTTCCTTCTTTTGCATGCCCGCGAGTTCGGCGTTCTCGTGAAGCCAGACCCCAGCGAGTTGCTCTTGGACCTCGCGGCTCTCCTTGCCGATAATGCTCTCGTCGGAGAAATTCTCGTCGCCAGCGAGCACGCGGATCGCGGTAGATTTGTTGAAGCCTTCGGCGCTTTCCAACACGATGATACTGTCGAACTTGCAGCCGGGCTTGCGGGCGCGAGCCGTTGCCGCGATCATCGCTTTCCGCATGAAGGCGGCGTTGAGCTTGGTGTCCTCGCAGTTGAAGTATTCCGCCGCCATGCGGTCCAGTCGCTCGACGCCATCCCAGTTCGCCTCCGCTTGCGCGAGCATGTCGATGACGGGATCGAAGCAGTGTTCCAGCGCAAGCGAGATCACGGCGTCGCGGGTGTGCTTGTCGGTCAAGTCGAACCCGAACGTGTCCGACATCAACTGCCGCAGCGCGATAATGCCGTTGTCGGTCACTTCGCCGACAATATGTTCGACCGCGTGCCGCACACTGTCATCCTTGAAGCCGAACAGCAGCTTGTTGTGAAAGATGTCATAGCTGCACTCAATGCCGAGCGCGGTGATCGCCAAGCGAGCGTTGTGCATGCTCGGCACCGGGGAGCCGTCTTTGCGTTGCTCCCGCCAGTCCGGCGTAGTGGCACTGCGCATTTTCCGCGTCGGCTGTGCCTGCGTATGGGAGCGCAGGATCAGACGTTCGATGGTGCGCCGCTTGTTCGACTGGTTCTTGATGTGCTGATTGCATTCCAGATTGCACAGCAATGCCGCCGCGATCTGCTCATTGCTGTAGCGACCATCGGATTTGAAGATGGCGGCAAGCGCAAAGGAAACCTCGCTCCAGCTCTGGTACGGTTTGACAAGCGCACCGGCGTGCTGGAGATCGAAATTGAGGTCCTTGAGATTGCCGGCATGCCCGACGATCGCCTTGCCCTTCAGACTGAAGTCGGCAGGCAGATCGGCGGCGCTCTTCAGCCAGCCACAATGCTTCTCGACAACAGCCCAATCAATGCCGCTGGTGCCGTTCGTGTTGCTGCTCGGATTGACAGTGCCGATGTTGCTGGCACCGGCATTGCTGGCGCTGCCGGTGCTGCTAGTACCGGCACTGCTGGTGCTGCTGTCGGCGGAGTTATCGGCATTGGCGCTGCCCACATCGCGCGCGAAGTCATCGAGCCTGCACACCGCAAGCTCGTTATGCGCGAGCAGGCTCGACTGACACGCCTTGCGGCCTTTCTTGATCTTCGCCTTAGTCGGCAGGTTCTTGGTGCCAGGCAACCGCAAAATGCGGTCGATGTTCTGCGTCCCGGCGACGCTGCCCAATTTCTCCATCGCCGCCTTGGAGCGGGCTTCGACATCGTCAACGATGGCTTGCGCTTCCGGCGAGAGAGCCGGCTTCGTCTTGCCTTCGGCGTCGGTGACCATCACCGGATCGGGCAGCGGGATCGGCTGGTCGAGATGCCACAGCACCTGAACGCCGTTGCCGCTATCGACCACAAACATCGGCGCAGGCTCAAACGATTTCAGCGCCGCGAGAAAGCGAGCCTTTGCGGCCTCTGGCGGTTCACCCTCGTTCGGGTCGAGATCGCCGGGCAGAAATTCGATCGCGCTGACTTCGGTCTTCGCTGCCTTCTTGTCCTTGATGCGCACCGGATTGGGCGCGTAGTAGAGATTGTGGTTGCCGTCATAGCGCTTGAGGAACGCGCGCGCCTGGTCGGCGGTGGTCGCGGTGACGGTTTTGATGTCGTTGCTGACGTTCGGATTGATCGCGGACAACTGCCACGGCCCGTCGGCGCGCAGCAGCATCAGGAAGTCAATAGCCTGTTCCAGCGAAGGCCGGGTGCGATCATGCATGGCCCGCCCCCGACTGCTCGCGGTCGCGCATCAAAATCGCGTTGCGCTGTGCGCGAGCGCGGGCGCTCTCCTCGCGGCGCTTGGCCTCAGCCTCGACGGCGTAAGCCGACCGACGAAGCTCCACCGCGATCTGGCGGATGGCTGCGATGCTCCGGCTGTCGTCGGAGCGCGTGCCGCCGACCGCATGCCGCACGGTGAACCTGATCCAGCGCAGGATCACGGGAACGTGCCGCGCGAGATCAATCACGGCTCGCCTCCGACGACGCGCCGGCTTGCGAATGATAATCTTCAGGAATATTCTGCTGCATAACGGCTCCCATCGCCGTGTTGAAAAATGAAAACCCGCTCTCTGGTTGGCCCTGGAGGCGGGTTTTCGCTTGCCGGAAATGACGCGATTAACGGCTCGGGACGGGCGGCTCGGACAGCGGGCGGCCTTCGCGCAAAATGCGATCCCACGCCGCCGCAGGCACGCGCAGCAGGCGGCCAAAGCTCATCGTTGGAATTTCCCCGCGCTCCGCCGCCGCATAGGCGGAATTGCGGCTCAGGCCCGCCATGCGGCCGGCCTCGGGCACTGAATAGGTCAGCTTGTTGGCGACAGCCGATTGATCATTTTTCACAGGAACCCTGCCATTTCTGTCTTAAATTATCCAAGACAATACCGATCTTGCCTTGACCGGGACAACTGGGTTCTTTATGTCTGACTGCAGATTGTTAAGACAATTAAGCGGCAGGAGGGATGATGGCCTCAAGGAAAAAGCAGCTCGCGAAGACGCGCCGAGGCCCCGCCCCCAAGGGCGAATACGCCGGCAAGGCCAAAACCATCAACACGCGAGCCACGCCGGAATTGCGCGATTGGCTTGAGCGGGCCGCGAAGAGAAGCGGCCGATCATTGTCACAAGAGATCGAAACCCGGCTGCGATCGACCTTTCGCGAGGAGGAGAAGCTCGCCGATCGGTTCGGCAGCCATCGCACTGCTCGCGTCTTTCAGGTCATCGCCCTCGTGCTGAACACCATGCGAAACCCGGAAAACCCGGACGCCGAATGGCTCGATGACCCCCACGCGTTCGAGCTGGGGATGGAAGCCATCTATCACACGCTGTTAGCGATCAGACCGAAGGGTGAGACGGACCCGTTTCTGGCTTATGGTCTCAAGATGGAAGTGAGCCCCGAAGATGTCAGCGTCGAAACTTGGCGTGACATCGCCAACTCGGAAGCCACGTTGCCCTTGGACGACAAAATTCCGTTCAAGCAATGGTTCGGTCGGCTCCTCAAGAACCAAGTTCCGGACCTCGTCGAGCGCGCGGGTGAGCGAGCAAGCGCGCCAAAGTCTGAACGACTGGAAGACGATCCTCCCACGGAGGAGGAGCAGATCGCGATGGAACGGATCATGTTCTCGCATCGGGGCAAAAAATGAAAGGCACCATCAAGCAGCGGTCCAAAGGCTCTTACTCGCTGATTATTGACCTGCCGCGCGACCGTGGCGAGAAGCGCAAACAGAAATGGACTACGTTTAGGGGCAACAAGCGCGGAGCCGAGAAGGAGCTGGCTCGCCTGCTCACCGAGATGGAGGCAGGCCAATATGTCGAAGCCTCCAAGCTCACAGTCGGCCATTGGATCGACCAATGGATTGAGGCCGGCGCACCGGGGCGACGGCGAAAGAAGGTCAGCCAGCGCACGCTGGAGCGCTACGGGCAATTGCTGCGGACGCATGTCAAGCCTGCGCTCGGCAATCGGAGGCTCCAAAAATTGCGTGCATCCGAGATCGATAAGCTCTACGCAGACCTGGCGGACGCCAAACTCATATCACCGCGCACCCAGCATCATGTGCACACGGTCTTCAGCGCCTGCTTAGCGACAGCACACCGTAAGGGTCTGACATCCACAAATCCGATGCAGCGGGTTGAGCAAATTCCCGCGCCGGAGAACTTCGACCCCGATGAAGAGACAGACGACATCGGAGAAGGTCTCACCGAGACTGAGCTGAAAACGTTGATCGCCGGCTTCAAATCGTCCGGTGTCTATCCCGTCGTCGTGTTGGCCGCAGCCAGCGGTGCACGCCGGAACGAATTGCTGGCGCTGCGCTGGTCTGATCTCGACGCAGATAAAAAGACGCTGCGGATCGAGCGGGCGCTGGAGCAGACCAAGAAGTTCGGGATTAGGATCAAGCCGCCAAAAACCAAGCGCGGCTTTCGGACCATTGACCTCGACGATGCGACAATTGCTGTGTTGCTGAAGGAGAAGGAGCGGCACCTACAGCTTGCTGCTGGTATCCCTGACGGTGCTGAGGTTGACCTTTCCCTGATCCGGCTGCCCGATGACGCGCTAATGTTTCCGGCGATCTCGGTGTCATTTACCGCGCCACGCCACCCCCGCAACTTCTCAAGAGATTTTTCTGACCGCCTCGATCTGTTGCGGAAGCAAGCTGGACAGGCCGACCTGCCCAGCTTCAGCCGGATAAGGTTCCACGATCTGCGAGGCATCCATTCCACCGCCCTGCTCGATGCAGGCATCCCGGTGCACACCGTTGCCCAGCGGATTGGCGATGATCCGGCCGTCCTGTTGCGGAATTACACCAAGCGGAAGCGGTTGACGCAGGCCAACGAAAAACTGAGCGAGGTGATCACGGGCTTAGCGGCCGGATTTCTGGCAATTCGTTAGCAAACTGGTTAGCAAATCCGCATACGCGGACCGAGACGCCAGCTAAGTGATTGATTTTACTGGCAGGAGTGGCAGGGCTCGAACCTGCGACCCCCGGTTTTGGAGACCGGTGCTCTACCAATTGAGCTACACTCCTACGAACCCGCGTCGCCGCGGATCAGGGGCGCTTTCAAGCACAGAGAGCGGCCGGTTTGCAAGGGTGAACCGCGCCGGCTTCGCTTGTTTGTGCTGTGGGTTCTGGGCCACAGTCCATCGGCCATAACGAA
>Ga0214542_1006946_pt1 | contig 20141 bp, 3 predicted proteins | sample CNSS1metaG_FD_160096 | JGI IMG/M metagenome (GOLD analysis project Ga0214542, IMG submission 160096) | Root nodule microbial communities from cowpea collected in UCLA plant growth center, Los Angeles, California, USA - CNSS1 | ecosystem: Host-associated > Plants > Roots > Nodule | place: USA...
TGTACCTATAAATAGGACTCGTCCTATCAGTAATGAGACACACATAAAAACAGAAGTTGCTCCCTACTCTCTCATTCTCTATTCTTCCTCTCCTTTGTCTCTCTTATTACCTTTATTTTATAACATTTGTCTACATTTTTATAAATTATATAACACTTCCATGACTAATGAAAATGTAATTAATGTACATGAATGTTCATTATTCTCAATTTCCTTTCATTTTCTTTCTTTATTATTATTTTTGTATTTTATTCTTAAGTATCACTAAAATCTTTAAGTAAATCAGACCTTTTTAGTTTAAAAATATAGAATATGGTATTAAGACTTAGTTAAGTGTGATGATAATAAAATTTTGATGAAAATAAATATCTTTTGTAAAAATAGAAAAATTAGGGCAAAGAAGAATTAGGGCATAAAAGAATTAGGGCAACTGAATGTTAAAGATTGGCGCAAAGCATTGGAATGTGATTAAGCAAGATTCAAACGTTGGTCTTAACAGTTGAGCTAAAGAGAACATCCTCATCAGGAGGAAATTTAAACTAAACAAATATTAAGGGTTAAGCATCAGGTTGAGGAGTTGGGCCTAGAGAAAACCTTCTCGAGAGAAGAAACCTTAATTGTTTGAACACCAAGTAAAGGCTTAAGCCAAAAAAAATCTTGTATAGAAGAAAACCTCTACAACTAAGCATCAATTCTAACAAATAGTGTTGTTATGTTTTAAGGAGACTTTTTAGCCACACACTTTTTCTCTATTTTTCATTGTAATACTTTAATAGAATTGTGAGAGATGAAGTTGGGCAAGCAAAGAACGAAGCATGGATCAACAGGAAATAAGATTCATCAAGCCTCAATCTTTTGCTCCCAACTCCATATGGTTGTAAGCATAGCATCATCATGAGTGGCTCAACTCTATTATATTGATATTAGATGTAACATTTTCTAATTCTTTGTACGGTGGTTGATTCACGTGTCATATTTAATTGATTTAGATTGAGTTAGACAACTAATTTTAAATTTGAGGTAGAATCAAATCACCTAAACATGTTTGAATAGTAGAATAGGTTTGAATATTTTAGTTGAAATAAGTCTTACACTTAAAGTGGGGGCTTGTTTAGAGTGATTTGAGAAAATCAAACATGGTGATTGAATTCCTTAAATTTTTAAACTCAAGGAAATGATTTAGAGTGAGTCATAACTTTCAATGACATTGTATAATTACATTAATATATATTAAATCAGTACAATTACTATTAAAAAAGATAGGTGAAGTTCAATTTCAATATATTTGAATATCTATTGGTTGTTTCAATCTCATTTCATTTTTGTTGAATTATTTCAACAAATCTCATTAAACCTCAATTTAAGGAAAACTTTATTGCAAGTCAATAACAAATTAGAGTTTTAATATTTTGCATAAGTTCCTATACATACGACTCTTGTGTATGTATTACAATTGACTCAGTATACTTGCCGAAGGACAACACCTAATCGTTATTATATTCCTTTTAATTCACTATTTTCTAACTTTAAAGAATTACGAAAGTCTAAATAGAAGACTTGAAATAGAGTTTTTGGATGATTAACCGTGCATTCATTTCCAACCTATCTCTCTATTGAACTTTTACAACAAGAGGAACAAACTATGGAAAGGGTTATGGGTTTCTGTCATATGGAGTCCCAGAAATAGAGTTATTTTTAGGCAAGAAAAAGTTGATAGAGAGAAAATTTTCTCTATTGCACAATTGAGAGTTTTGGTATGGATGAAATGCAAAATTCCTAGTGTAAAATTTGCATACATAGAATGACATCAATGTCCAATTGAGTGCATTAAATCATTTATATAAATAGTATAGATAGGTATAATAGAAACACATTAGTGTTTAAGAAATAAAGAGATAAACTAACCTATAACATAGGAATCACATATAAAATACGGAAAATACTTTTATTTCTTTATATCTAACTTCTTGTAGGTGTCTTGAAACTACCACTATGAAAGAGTACAATGTGGATATGAAAAATGATATTGGGAATGACAACTAAACTGTTGTGAAATAAAATCTTATACAATCCCTTTTGTAAATATCATGTATAAATGTTGGAGGAAAATATAGTTCCTTTACTGATAAAAAAAATCGAGAGAAAAATTAGCTAATTATTATATATTAAAATCATTCCTTAAAAACATTTTATACATGTAATAATGATTGATAAAAGAAATGAGGGCTGATAAATCTAAATCTATAAATAGTAACAAACAAACTTTACCCACAATTTTAACATGTGTATTATGTATTGGGTATAAACTTCCTGACACCTTAAATCATAGTCCCCTTTCCATATGTTGAAATAGTTAATCTATGAAAAAACATAAAATCAAAGAGATATATTAATACTTATAAAAGTTTAATCTTTTGAACATTAACTAAACACTAAAATTATCTATTTTTTTATGTTTATTTATCTTTATCATTATTTGAATTGAGAAGTTGAAAAGTTGTCATTGCAAATAAAAACAACTTAAACCAAAATTTGGAAACAAATTGCCACATCTGGACTATAATTATATAATCATATTCATGTTTATAATTTTAAAATATTAAATTTAAAAATAATATTTGACTCCTTTGTTCCCATAAGTATCTTTTATCAACACCAATAATCCCCTTCAAGATACTATCAATTTAAAAGTTGAATACATATATTCTTGTTCCACTCAAATGCCTGTTTAACAAATTAATTTTAAATTAATTTACTAAAACAAATTTAAAGTTATGATATATATATATATATATATATATATATATATATATATATATATATATAAAGAGTGTTTGTCTAAACAAAAGATAATAAAGACGTCATTTTATAATGTTTTGAAATTATTTTAATCAATTTTCAATTGAATAATATCGAAATAGATATTTAGGGCAAATCTAATTCAGTGTGGATGTTATAAAAGTCAATAAACATGACTGTTCACATTAGATGTGCAACAAAGCACTAGGAAAGAAAAAACTATAACATTGAAGTCAATAAAATATCAAGTTTCGTCATAATATAACAATGTTACAGCTTTTATTTCCTAATATATATGTCTAACTTTTTCGACAAGAATGCTCCAAAAACTATAACTTATTTTCAAAGTTTTGTTACATGAAGTGAACCCTTTTTATAAATAAAAATATTGATATATTTTCTACTACTACACCCAACAAAAACTTTCTATATAATCTTGTAAATTTGTCTAAACAATTCTAATTTAAAAATCCAACACTTTAAAAACTAAATTTGCATCCAAACATGTCTATTACTACCTTTATATTCAAATAACATTTATTTCCAAACACTTTATTTATATAAGAAGACTTGTTTCTGTTCTTATAATCTTTTTAATTTTCTCTAATTCTTTTTCAATGTTCTTAGTTTGGTTTTTACTAATTTTTCAATTAAATTTTTCTTGTAATTATTGAAACCTTACTTTCTTTTACTTAGTTATAATTATGGACATTGTAGTCATTCTTTAAATGTTATGTTTCTATCAAAACGATCACCATCTTTCCTGTTTTGAAAACAAAATTCGTCCATAAATTTTGAAAGTCCCGTATTCATTAGGAAGATTCAACTTGTATGCATTGTTATGAATCTTTAAATGTACTTGAAATGAAAGGGCTTATTTTCCTTAGGTTGAAGTTTATGTTTTTTTTAACCATCAATGTAGAAGTGACATCCAATAGAAAAGAAAATTTAGTTTTAAGTTTTTTTCCTAAGATTTATTCAAAAATGACTTAAGAACTTTGTATCTCTATTTGATAATATGTTTTTACTAAGTCCACGATAAGTTAGCAATAATACATGCACAAACAAATTTATTGCTTGGAATAAAATAAGTCATTTTAGAAAAATGAAAAACAACCATATAGATTTAATCCCTTATTGTTCCTTGTTCGTGAAAACCTAAATATAAAGTTCATTGAAATAAATATTTAAGGAAGGATATAGTTGATAGAGGTGGAATGTTAACATTTTTCTTAAGATGTGGAGATAAGAAATGTTCGTCAATAACATCTAAAGTTTTAAACTGCAAAATCTCTAATTAGACATCTCTCATGTGAATTTTTTATAAACAACCCTCTAGGATCCTTTGATAATAAAAAAACCTTTTAGCTTTCTAAAGAATTTCATTATGTTGAAAATAGCCTTTGTAAAATCTTTTAGAGCATTCTTGAAAATTTAAAGAGAAATTTACATCCTTTTTATATAGTTCTTTTTATCTAATAAGAACTTGAAGCTTTGTTTCAAGCGTAACAAACAATGTATGCCTTTTATAAAATGCATAAGTGGTTGCATTTATTTTCCTTGTATATGTTTAATCAAATAAGAAAAATATCAATGAATTTTACCATGTTTCTTATCTTTTGTTACACTTTACTTGACTTTTCAAATGTTTAAGAGACTTGTGATCATCATAAATCATGAATTCTTTAGGAAGAAGAAAATATTGTCATGTTGGTAAAACTTTAACAATAAAATACAACTCTTTATCATGTGAGAAATAATTTAGATGTATTTTTTTTTTTTTGTCACTAAAGTGGGCAATAATGCTTCTTGCAATAACACAACCCGTATTCCAATATTAGATATATAACAATCTATTTCAAAATACTTTTAAAAATTGTTGGAAGGGATAAGAAATGAACATTACCAAAAAGATCTTTTAAGTTTTTTTTTTTTTTTATAAAAAAAACGTTATCGCTCATTTTCCATTTTAAATCCAACATTTTTCTTCACAGTCTTTTTTTTCTTACTCCATTATAATATGTCCACTTTATACAATTGATTGGAGAGTGGTGTCCAAATACCTTGTTCCTTCTTCAACAAGGTATGTATTTAACAAACTAAGGGATAAAGATATTATTCCTAATAAATTTCTTAATCTTGAATGTGTTAACTAACTTTTTTAATGAATCCTGGAGATACAATCAACACAAAAATATTGATCTTAAAAACTCAAAGACTTCACAGGAAAGAAAGCAAGACAATTAACTCAATTGATCGACATTGAACTTTAATATCAATTTATCATGGACATATTGGAAAGATCTAGATGAAAAAAGAAGAAAATTTTGTATGAAAAGTAACTTTAATTATATATGAAACAAATTCCAAGTGTTTAATGTTATTTCTTATTTGTATTTATTTTGAACTTCTGGTTACAAACAAGATCTTCTATATATATATATAGAAAAGTACAATCAAGTCATGATAAGAATTGTAATAAATAATAGCCAAAAATATTTACCAAGAGAAAAACATAATAGATCAATCACTAAACATTCAATGGCATAAACAAGTATAATATCATAACAAACTTATCGATCTATTGTCTTGATACAATTATTGTTGTATTTTTCCTATTACCGACCATGTCTACAACAATGATTATGTTATCCTTACCTATCCAAATGATGTGATAACAAATAATGAAGAGCCAACACAAAGATGAACTACGAGAAGTATCATTAAGTCAATATAAATGGTTGCAAGAGTTTAAACCCTAAACCATAAACCTTAAGATTATAAATATACATTTGGATTTAAGGGTGGGAAGGAACTTATTCGACATGTCTTTTACATTGATGAGTACATGACTGGGTTAATAACACATGACCAATGACCTATGCCTTCTAGGAAGGTTACTAGGAGCATTTCACAAAGTCAAGGTTTTGGTCATCACATTTTATTCTTTTGTATTTCTTTATAGCATTCCTATTTGTAATTTTTTCTTGGGTAAGGTTTGTAATTAGGATTCTTTAGGACTTTATTGGGGTTTTCCTTTTTATAGAAACCTCGTATCAGTTTGAGCTACACATCCAATTCAATTTTGAAGATTGGAATCTCGGTCAAAGAGTTATAAAGGAGGAAAGGAAGACACATGTTCTAGTAAGCAAGAGAAGCATGAGATAAGTAAGAGAAACATGTCTCAAAATCAGTCAGGTGAGGAGATTTTCTTCGGGTTTATGTTTGAATTTTGAAATTCAAAATTTTTCGTCCTTGTTTATTGTAAATTTTAACCACTCATTGGAAAGTTATGGCCATGAAATTCATTAATGTCCTAATTGGAATGTAAGTTCCATGACTAATGAAGACCTTAAGAACTTCATTCTATATTTGAAAGGGATGGAAAAAAGGACATGGGAAAAACGAGAGGTGATGAAAAGAGAAAAGTGAGAGCAAATAGCACAAAAAGAGAGAGAAGCACAAAAAGAGAGAGAAGCACTAAGAGAAAAGGAAGAAGATGAAAAGAAAGAAAAAAGAGAGAAAAAAAGAGAGAAGAAAGAAGAAGAAAGGAAGGAGAGAGATGAGAAAGAAAAGAGAGCGGAAGAAGAAGAAGAAAGGAAGGAGTGAGAGAAGAAAGAAGAGAGCGAAAGAAAAAGAAGAAAGGAAGGAGAAAGAGGAGAAAGAAAAGAGAGGGAAAGAGGAAGAAGAAAAGAGAGAGAAATATACTAACTCATCTCTTTTTGTTTTTGTTTTGTTGCATAAGGAAGAATTGTTTATCAAAGAGCAATGATGTCAACAATAAGCAGAAGAAAGGATGACTGAGAAAGAGGACACAAGCTTGGAAATATATGCACATGACTTAGCTTGTTTATCCCTTACTAACAAACCTATGGGCACTCAAAGACATACCTATAGTTTGGTTGTTTATCTATGCAATTTTCTTTTATTTTTATTTGAGCATGACATTTTTGCTTTAAAACTGCTTGAAAATATATGCACATGACTTAGCTTGTTTATCCATTACTAACAAACCTATGGGCACTCAAAGACATGCCTATAGTTTGGTTGTTTATCTATGCAATTTTATTTTATTTTTATTTGAGCATGACATTTTTGCTTTAAAATTGCTTGATGCTTTTTGCAGGTGGGTATTTGACCCTGGAGACAAACCTTCAACCCTTTGATAATAACATATTTGCCTCCTCCTGGATCCAAATCTCATTTTAGCTAGAATTTCTATTTTGTATTATTTTATATTTGTGTTCTTTTGCTTGTGTTTGTGTTTGAGTGTGGGATTTTCTAAAATTCGTGGACAAATTCTCTCCAAAAAGGGAAACATGATGAGAAATTGATAAAGTCCAAAGCAAAAACAACTCAAGAAATCATCCACCTCATGGAAGAATAAGGAGAAATTTAAGAATGAGAGAGCTACTTTTAATACTACCAAACCTTAGGAGAAAGAGTCTTCAAATGGCACGAGTTTGAGGAGAAATTCTCTTCAAGAAGGAGGGCACGATAGAGGATTATCTCTTGATCCAATACAAGGAGAAGGTGTATTCATGTGGTATGAATTTGATGACAAATTCTTTTCAATAAGAAAACTATGATAAAGGACTATCTCCTAATCCAATACAAGAAAAACTTAAGGAGGAACTATTGGAATTCAAAGGACATGAAGATCATGGCTTGGAGCAGAATTATAGAATAGTTTTATGAAATTAAAAGTATTTGTAACTTTTTTTTATTTTTGTAAACAATTTGTAACTATCATTGGGTGAATATAGTCACTCAACGATGAGTCGCTGAGTGAGCTCCACTCGTTAGGCAAAGAGTCCAAGTCTATTTTTGAATTTTACGTTCTTTTTAGCCCAATGTCTTTGGGTTTTCTTAGAGGGTTTTATTAGGTTGCTTAACATTTTTGTCTATATATACGGGCACTAAAAGTATGTGTAAGGATTTTTAGTCATTTTTTGAATTTGAATTCATTAAAGAGAGGATTTTCTTTGTTCCTATCTTAAAACAAAGGTTATTATCAAAAATTGACATCTTTGTGTCTAATCTTCCTTGACTTATCAATCTGCTAGATTGTAGCGTCTTCCTTCCTGTCTAACTCTGCATTCTTTATATGATTTTCTTATTTATTTTACAGAAGGAATCCAAAGTCAGAAACAATCGTACTCTTTCTTGGATAAGATCGTATCACTCGATTTCTTTTCAAAAAGACTAAGTAATACAAATTATTGATCAAATAATGAAAAACATGTTATTTTCCCTTTACAAATGGGTATTATTTGTCATAATAAAAGAGGAAAAGATTATTAAGGAATAGTCAAGATTCATAATTAGACGCAAGTCTAAATCTGAGAGTCTTAACAAAGACACTCATGGCTTTGATTATATTAAATAATATTATATTTTGGTGTGTCTAACAATGTTACTTAGTGTGTGACAAATTTTATGTCTATACAACTTGAAGAACAAACGCAAGTCTAACAAAAATGTTATACGCAAACAAAAAGTAAAGAAAGTCTACGACAAGCACAAGTTGAAAGCATGTGAAAGTAAGACAAAGTCAATAAAAAAAACATTGAACACAAACAAAGACTAGATAAAGCCTTCTAGAAGGGTAAGCTGCAAGAACATGAAGACTATATAAAGTCAACAAAGAAGTGTCAGATGCATGTACATGAAAGTTAGAGACAAGTCTAACAAAGTATTAGACACATATAAAGATTACACAAAGGTTACAAGAAGCCGTTAATGCAAATAAATGAATATCAAACAAAGTCTATAAAATAAGTGTTAAAGAGAACAAACGATACTCAAAGAGTAGAGAAAGCCTTGTGTGAGAAGACTAAACATATAGATAAAATAAACTTCAATCATAAGACATAAGTTCATATTTATAGATGAATAAAACATATGGAACTCACATAAAACATTATTAATACAAGAACATTTACATTTGAAGCATGTTGAATCACACTTCTTAAAGATTATTCAAACACATGCAACTAACTTTTTTGAATTTGTATAATCAATTTGATGTTGTCAAAAACATATAAGAACATAAAAATAAAAAGATGTCCTCCACCATTCATGTTAAGTGTAACATCCCTACTTTTAAATAACTATATTATTTATTTTATCCTCATCTTTAAAAATAAGATTTAGAAAATATTTTATTTTTAATGTTTCATATTTTATCTAAATGTAGTTTGAACATTTATAATAATAATAATAATAATAATAATAATAATAAAATCAAGTAGCTTTAAAAAAATATTATAACTAAGTAATAATGAAAATAAATGACATAAAAAAAAGAAAGAAAGAAAAGATAAAAGAGATATAACTCTTCATTAATGAAAGAAATCTTATCTTAATACATGGTAACATTACATTTAATGCATGCATTCATTACTTGGCACATGCATGGTTTGTAAATGGATGAATGAAATGGATGATGAAGGAAAGATGAGATAAGAGGACATAATGCACATGTATTACATTTAATGCAATGATTACTTTACAAAATTTTGGTTTATAAATAGGTTTCATATGATAGGAATGTGAGAGAGTGAAGAGAAAGGAAAGTTACTTAAGAAAAAACAAGAAAGATATAAGGCTTATCTATTCATTAATGAAGAGAATTTTTGCATTAAATACATGTTATCATAAGTGTGCACATGGTTTGCTTATAAAATAATGGAGTGAAAGAGAAAAAGAAAAGAAAAAGAAAAAAAGATAAGGAGATAATAAGGAATAATTTGCATTTAAGGCAAATATGATCATGCAATTAATGCACATATGTATGAATGCTTGCACTTTGGCTTATAAATATAGGTGCAATGGAGAGAGAAGGTGGGAAAGAGATAAAAGTTACATGAAAAAGGTGAGAAAGAAAGAAGGAAAGGAGAAAGAGAAATAGAGAAAATACAAAGAGAAAGAGTGAGAAAGTTTGGAACAAAAGATTTGAAGAGATCATAGTCCTCTTAAAATATTGCTAGTGGACCCCTTCAACAATTAAAGGTAACGGGAGAGTGATGTTAAGATTTTTCTATGTTAATCTTGATAAACTCGTGTGTGTTATATTAATCTTATTTATTTTGAAATATATTTATTATTTAACTTATTTTTATTTATTATCCTCTTCATTTATTTATATTTATATTATTTAACTTATCTCCAATTAAGTACTAGTCCTATTTATTTATTTCTCTCTAGTTACGCACTAGTCCTATTTATTTATTTCTTTCTCGTTACACATTGGTCATGTTTATTTATTTCATTTAATTTTATCTTCAGTTACGCACTAATCTTGTTTATTTGTTTCATTTAATTTTATCTTCAGTTATGCACTGGTCATGTTTATTTACTTCATTTAATTTTATCTCTAGTTATGCACTGGTCATTTTTGTTTATTTCATTTATAGTTAGACACTGGTTTTGTTTAATTATTTCATTTAATTTATCTCCTGTTACACATTGGTCACATTTATTTATTTTATTTAATCTATCTCTAGTTATGCACGGGTCATGTCTATTTATTTTATTTAATTTATCTCCAATGATGCATTGGTCTTGTTTATTTATTGTAGTAATTTATCTCCAGTTATGTACTTGTCTTATTTATTCATTTCATTTCATTTATCTCCATATTTGCACAAGTCCTTATATTAATCTATAATTTATTTTATTATATGTGTTTATAAAATTATAATACATATATAGTTAATTATTTAAAGTTCTTGCTTTGACTCTTATTTTATCATTATTTTATAATTCAAAAAATATAAAAATTAAGTAAAAGTAAATATTATTTTAATCAGTGAGCTTGGATAGAAGAAAATTAGATGTACATTTTATTGTTATTTTATATTCTTTGTGTATAGTTTATACAATGACATAATTTGATAGTCATCACATTTTATGACCTTTGAAAATGTCCAAGAGTATGTCATTTAAGAAAGAGTTAAGTCTGGTTTCAATAAGTTGAGATCAAACCAATGTTAAAGTATTTGTTTTTGGGAAGTCACAGTTTGGTACATTGCGGGATGAAAGGTAGGGACCGTGGTGAGGTCTAAGGAAGTCTTACCAAATATGTCAATATCTGGATAGTTCAGAATAGCACGTCGGACTAGGATATTCATAGGCCAAACTTAGGACTATCTGATATCTGCTTGGCATCGCCAAAGTTAGGTAATGAGTATATATCTCTTTTATAGGCTGATAAATGACTAATATTCTCGAGAAAGAAATAATTATGATTGTACCAATGGTTTATGAGAAATACTTAACTATCTAATCACTTTCCAAAGTAACTTTTGATGTTCATAATGGATCATCAGAAGTGGAATATGGATCCATATGTCTAGTAAAACGAGATCAAGTTTTGTGGTTGTAGGTCCAATTCTAGGCCCCCAATGTCTGTATTGTTTGTTGTATTGTTTGCTGAGTTTATTCAGATTGATATTTAAGGCTTATAAAGACCTCACTCCTTTCATATTTTTCTTTCATATGTACCTGTTGCATGAGTAGAAGAGGAACCTACTCATTGAGAGTTGTTCGAGATATTATTGATGAATCTTCTAAAGATTGACTTGTGGATAATTTCTATTAATATATTTAGGAGATATTAAAAATATAGATAATCTTCCATTCTGATGTAAAACTCTTAATATTATACAAAAACATATTTTTATAATATTTCATGAATAATTACAAAGATGTAAACTATTGATATATAGTTAGATATGAACTTATGTTATTGTTAGTGTCCTCTCAAGGAAAACCTTACTGTACAAAAGAAAAAAAAATTAATTGCATTTTTTTATCAAATAATAATAGTAGTCGGGATGTCACACTAAGTGTAATCATGAAATTTGTTAGTGAAAAGTCAAGCATATTCTAAAGTGTTGACATAAGAATAAGGGAAAACATGCAAGTAGGGGCGGCTCAACGGTTTGGGAGACCTAAAACAAACTTAAAAAATGAGGTCTTTTATTTAAAATTTATTTTTTGAGTTTTTTTTATGCAAAATTATTTATTAAATTGTCATAATTTATTTCATTTAATATTTATTTCTCAATAAATAATAGGATTAATCCGTTTAATCTTTCTTGAGACATTGTTGGTTTTAAATAAGTTTTTATTATCTTTAGCTTTGAGAAACTCTTTTTTGGCTGAAACAACTTACACTAGAATTGTTAATATTATTCTATAAGTTATATATGCATTTGGAAAAGAATTTATTCTTTTTATATAATTAAGAATGTCAATTGGCTTATCATTTTCCAAACCTATAATTTCCCTTAAGATATTTAATTCTGAAATTAAATCAAATCCATCAATACCAACAAATTAATATGTTTTAAAGATTTGTCAAGTTTTAAGTATTTTTCTTTCAAAAATGAAATATCTACAATACACAAGACATTTTCTCTTTTTTGTCCATAACTTCTTTTTGTTATGCAATTAAAGTCTTAATTCTTCTTTTCTTTTGAATTTTTGAATAGCCTGATTCAAATTTTCTAGTTGACATATCTATATATTTTTATATGAAATAAAAAATGATAATATATAAAACACTACTAAAGATAAATATATAAAATGAATGAATTAAAATAATAAAATCTGGTTCTGGTTATCAAGAAAATAAACTCGATAGTAAACTTTATCTTGAGGTCTCATGTCTCTTTTTCGTTCATAAGTCTCAATTTTTTCACAAACTTGCAAAATTGTTTATTTTAAGATTAATCAATAATAAAAATAATTAGAAAAATATTGTTCTTCTAAACTCGATAGTAAGTATTTTTTCCCCTAAACTTGAATTATCTTTCTACTGAAAATTCAACTTTGAATTATGCTCCAATTAATCTATTATCCACCGAAAGACTAAACCATAATCTAATTAATAGTTTTGTAAAAAAATTCAGTTTCTCCTTAAGATATATGCAAAAAAAAAATCTGTAAATATAAAAGTACCGAAAAACAAAACTAGACAAAATAAACACATTTCTAATTCTAATACAAATCCGAAACAAAATAAAAAATAACAACAAACAAATAGAAAGAAAAATCACACTAACTAGAAATGAGGATGAAAAAATTGATACACACGATCAACATGAGATTCAAGAGATTTAAGGGATGTAATATGCCAATACCCTAGAAAAAAGACTATTAGAAGAAAATAAAGTAAGGAGAGGTAAGAGAAGTCATAAAAACAAAAGAAGAAAATAGAACACAAATTTATTATAAAGAATAAATATAACTAATCATTCTCTTTCTTGTAAACAAAATTATAATCTACTAAAAATATGTTTTAACTCATTAATTATTATTTTTACTACTAATAAAAATTAACATACACTAATAATAATTTAATTAAATTTTATTCCCAAACAGAAACTTATAATTAATTTAATAGAGCTATATTAGTAATAAAATATTTTTTGGAAGCCTTTTTTATCTTAAACATAATTCTATAATTAGTTTAATAGATAATACTAAAAAATATTTTGAGGCCTTTTTTTCTTAAACATAATTTAATAAACTTATAATTAATTTAATAGAGTTATATTAGTAATAAAATATATTTTGGAAGCCTTTTTTTTATCTTAAACATAATTCTATAATTAGTTTAATAGAGGTATATTAATTAGTACTAAAAAATGAAACATACATAAAAATAGGTAATGTGATAATTTTGAGAGTATCTTATTTTCTTAATATGTAATAGATTCTTGCTTTTTTTACTTTTTTTTAGTAAGCTTCTAGACCTCCTATAAACAAATTTAAATGTTGAAATTTTAACCATTAGATTTGTTTACTTTAAATATTATAGAGACTAGTTACGATGTAACATAATCTTGTTTATCTACCTTTTCAAGTAAATTTTGGAACACCATAAAATAAATTTCAATCCCTAAAGTTGTATTTTTTTAATTCATTTACATACAAAATATGGAAAATAGTTAATATGGAGGTTACAACCTTAACTAGAAGTATGAAAAGGTGTCACCATTCACTCACTTATTATTATTATTTTTTTTACATCTTATTCTTTTGTCAAAATGCACATGCTCCGTTACTACAAAAAGGAAAAGTTCATACTAAGCTCATTAAATACATAAACAAAATTTGAGGTCGCACATTTAAGAAAGAAGAATGTTCATGTAAATTTTGGAACACCATCAAATAAATTTCAATCCCTAAATTTGTATTTTTTTTAATTCATTTTCATAAAATATATAGGAAATAGTTAATTTGTAAGTTACAACATTAACTAGAAGTATGAAAAATTATTCACTCACTTCCTTTTTTTCTTTTGACATCTTGTTATTTTATCAAAATGCACTTCCTCCACTACTACAATCATGTAATAATTCGAGATTAAAAATAAAAAATTTAAAAAAGAAGAATATTCATGATCTGGGTGTTATTCTCAAATTCTTCATATAATACAACAGAAGTCGTAAATGAAATAGAAAGTATAAAATACTTATAATTCCTTAAATTATTATGACGGGTAATTTCTTTAACAAAAATTTAAAAAATTGATCATATACTTTTTATACTTATCCTTCTCATACAAGTTAAAATAATTTTTACTATGGTTTATTTTTTGTAAAAAATTATCTTCTTGTATATATTTTAATGAAAAGTAAGACAAAAAAAATAAGTTAAAATTGAAAAGTAAAATCTAAGTATACAACTTCCTAAAAGAAAATCTTAACTCAATCCTAATACACTTGGAGTCTCAATTTAGTTTTTGTTGGTCGAAAAACATTTCCTAAAATATTTATCACTGTTTTAAAACATGTTAACCAAAGTTAATTGGTGAAGCGTTATATACATCATATTACACTAAACAGTAAAAATAAATTAAGAAAAAAGCTAGAAAATTGCAAATAAAAAAAATTGGCATAAAAAAAAAAGTGAGCGTGTGTATCATGCTACTTTCCTATAAGGGTTAAATATGTTTTTGTACGTTCAAGTTTTATTAAAAATTGGAATTAATTTTTATTGAAAACCTTAAATTAATTTAGTCCCTTATCTTTATAAATGCATAGATTCAGTAGACCAATTTTCTTTTTAAATTTATTTAACATTTCAAACGTATTTCTCAACTAACATTGAAGCAAACATATATCAAACGGTATAAACAAACTAAAATACTTTGATGAAATGTGTTTAAAATATTAAATAAATATAATAAAATTTGATTAAAAAAACTAAATCTATATATTTATAAAATTGAAAGACTAAATTAGTTCAATATTTAAAAAAAAATTAATTACAATTTTTATTACAAATCAAAAAACTAAAAATATATTTAACGAATTTTATTATAAATCCCACACAACCACGCATGAGACTTGGTATCTTTTATTACACTTTTATTTTTATTTTTATTTTTATTTTTATCTTTGTAGTTTTTATTTAAATGGTGAAAAAGGGTGGGACCCAAGAAACGTGAAGCATGGTGGCACATCTGTGTCCGGTGAGCACACGCGTCGGCGACGGCGTGGACAAAAGCTGACGTCGAAAAATGACAGATTTAGTCAGATACGGCGGCTGATGGTCGCTTTTCCCGTTTTGCCCTTTCCTCGTCAATGCTCGTTGTAGTAACCATCTCAATCAACTTGTTTCCTCTCCATCACTTTTCAACTGCTTAAAATACACACATTTCAACGTGCTTTTAAACACTCTACCTATTCCATACTCTAATTTAATCAATCTGAAGTTACAAAATAAATAATTCATGCTATTTTACAATTACTTTTTCTTATTTTTCCTTTTTAACTTCTCCATAAACTGCTTCCTAAAAGCATTTCTCAACGTTCACTTCCTTCAAACAAAAGAAAAAATTGCATAAAATTAGTATCTTATCCACGGATTATTCATGTTTTAATCATTTTTATCATTCACAAGTTTAAACATGATAAATCATCTAAACATATTTTAATAAGGGTAAAATGTGCTTTTAAACTACCATTTTTTTTTATTAAATTTGATTTTAATCTATATACTCTTGATTAGTTATGAAACTTTGAAAAATTAAATTTGTTCCTCTTGTTGCGCTTTAGCGTTACTAAATGTTAAATTTAATTATAAAGAGCTGTTAATTTAACGCATTTTCAATTTTTTTTTTTAATGAATATTGATGACTTAATTTTATATTTTAACACTCAAATGTTGATATTTTATAATTTTATCATTTATTTTTTTTAAATATTTTACCTTCGATTTTTTATTTTTATATTTTATCAATAATTTATTTTCACATATTTTAATGTTATGTCCTGAATTTTAAAACCCATTTTAGTATTATGTTGGTAACCAATATAAATATTTATTTTGCGAAAAATTGTAATAAAATTGTAATAAAATATGTAAAAGATGTGAAAATTTTTTAAAAAATGGTACAATGTGCTATAAAAAAAATTGGATTGTAAATATTTTAAAATACTAATAATTGATTGGTAGATTATGCAATTAAATCAATATTAATTTAAATATAAATATTTTTTAATAAATTTACCAAAGTTTTATCTTCTAAATAGAAAATATAAATAACAAGAAATGCTTTATGTGAAAAAGAAAAAAACCAAAATTAGTGTATATTTTATTTAATAACTTGACTATAAAAGGAAAATATGTTGCCAAAGTTAACATATATTTTATTTGATAACTTGACTATAAAAAGAAAATGTGTTACCAAAATTAACAAATTTAATGTATCTGTATATGATTGGAGTACTTTAGACGAGAAAATTTAGTAGGGACAAGTTCCCACTAAAAATTTATCATCAACCAAGTTAGTGGATATTATTATATATCAATAATGTAATTATAATTTATTATCTAAAATATTAAAATACTATTTAAAGTTATTATTACTTTAACCTTTATTTCATCTTTCCAACTTAAAATTAAAATAAATTTCCTTTGAGAATACTTATAAATTTCACGCACTATAAAGCTTTTAGTACAATTTGTAAATAAATAGATGGTCCTCCACATAACACACTGCCCTATGGCTGGAGACAACTTTTTCATGATAACTTTATAAAATTATAAACAACATAGAGAAAATTATCAAAATTGGTGAATTATTAAAGTTCAACACTGTTCTCGAACAATATTATTTAAAAATGCTACATGTACATCATTTATCAACTCAATGATATTTTATGTGGCTCTAAAAGCCAAACATTTTCTTCCTAATTTCGCCCATAATTTTAATAAATATACATTTCATTAATTTTGTTTGAAAACGACTTACTAATAATGAATGGATACGATTTAATAAGCATCTTGCTTCTACCTTCACTTAATAATATTTCATGTCCACATTGTACATATCATAACAAAGTGTCTAAATGTTATTAAAAAAGGTAAAAGAAAATAAAAAATAAAAATGTAAACCAAACATAGCTATGAGAAATTATATCTTCTTTATTTAGTAAACTTGTAAAAATTGGAATAATCAAATGACGAAGGGTTAATGTTTAAACTGGAAACAATTAAGATCAACTTTGTTTGATATAGTCAGATTAATTAAAAATTTGATGAATTGGTTGGTCGAAGTGTGCGTAAAATATGTGAAATTCAATTCATAATAATAAAAAAGATATATTATTTTAAATCTATTTAAATAGATTTATTTTAAACCGAACTGAATTCCAATCTACTTAATTAAACTTGGAAAGGATTTAGATTTAGATTTTTTTAGATTTTGAAAATATAAAATTTGTGTATAAGTCAAATCAAATAGTTGAAGACTATATCGAGTCAAGTCGTTCGGGATCCAAGGTCAGGTAGCATTGGTCGGACTAAAGATTGAGTTGAGTTGACCCAAGACAAAGGTAGAGTCAAAACGACCTAGGTAGAGTTGGCTTGGGCCAAAAGGTCAAGTTAAGCCGGCCTAAGTCAAAATGTTTAGCCAAGTTGGCTCGATTCAAAGGTCAAATCGAATTAACTAGGATCGAAGGTCGAGACGAGTTGATCCAAGTTAAAGAATTGGTATAAAGATCGAGATGACTCAATGTAGGCCAAAAAAGTGAGATGAGTCAACTAGGGACAATGAATCGAGATAAGTAAGCATGGGTTGAAGAATTGAAATGACTTGGCCCTGACCAAAGGTCCAACCGAATCGACCCAAATCAAAGGTCAAGTTGAAGTCGACCTGGATTGAAGGTCAAGTCGAGTTGGCCCGAACCGAAAGTTGAGTCGAGTTTGTCTAAGTTAAAGATCTAGCCGAGTTGGCTCAGACCAAATAATTGAGATGAGTTAGCCTTGTACGAAGGTATAGACAAGTTGATTTTGAGGAATCAAAATAAGTTGGCCTAAGTAGAACAATCGAGACAAGTCTACTGAAGGCTGATGGTCGAGTTGAGTCTACTCAGGCTGAAGAATCAAGATGATTCATGTCGGGCCAAAGGTTAAGTCGAGTTAGCCTGGATCAAAAGTTGATTTGAGTAAGCCTGGATTGAAGGTTGAGTCGAGTTAGCTAGGGTTGAATGTTGAGTCGAGTCGACCACGACTAGGGATGTCAACGAGATGGGTAGGGTACAAGTAATAACTCCCTTGTATCCTACCCGCTGGATAAATATTGGCCCCGTACTTGTACCCATATCCGTGTGGGTATCAACTATGCGGGTACCCACATATTCTTTTAATATCCATGGATATTTACAGGTACCCGTATGTATTTACAAAAAAAAGTTAAAATATTTAACAACATATTTAAATCATAAATTCAAATAAAATACGATACTTAACATTCATAAATTTCAAACAAAGTCCAAATAACTCATTTAAATAGGGTTAATGACAGTTTACAAAGAATTTTTTTTTTTAAAACCAATTGATAAAAAATAACATATTCCAACTCAATGTGTTAATATTTTAATCATGTTTTCTTAATTTAAATTAGAGTTAGTAGGTATGGGTATCCACGGGTATGAATACTATGATACCTATACTCGTCCCGTTAACACGCGGGTATAAAAAATACTCGTACCATCCATTTACAATATCCATTTCCTACCCATTACGAGTTTTATCCGCGGATACCCGTAGATACAAATATTTTTGACACTCCTAACCACGACCGAAGGTTAAGCTAGCTGGTTGTTGAATGCTAAGTCTAGTCTACTTTGACTAAAGGTATGTTTGAGTTAGCCTAGAAAAGAGGTCAAGTTGAGTCGAGTCATTCCAAGCCAAAAATGAAGTTGAGTCATCGTAAACCAAAAATTGAGTCAAATCTTCCAAAATCACACATTGAGTCGAGTCTTTTAAAAACAAAAATCTAACTTAATAGTCTAAAATCAACCATCAAAACAAACCGTCTTGATTTGAAAGTCGAGTAGTCATTTCTAGTACCTAATGAGATATTGAATCCACGATTTAACCGATATATAAATAAATCAATTTTAATCTGTACATTAAATGTTATACTTTTCAATAATGATGATATCTTATTCCAAAATTCATTATTAAATGAAAGCTATGTTATAGATCATACACACAAATTTATATTAATTTAAAATTATTTGATGATTTTCTATAAAAAGTATCTTTTATATACATCCAAATTTAAGTAATATATATTTTTGTTCTAAATATACTAAAATTGGAATCAAATTTTATAATTTATTATTGTGATCAATTCAAATAATATTTACATGAATAAGTACGAAGATACAAAATTGTAATTTAATCATTAGATTCACAAAATTTTCTATATAACATTATTGATGATGTAAAGTTTGGTGTAGCTTATAGAGATGTAATTTACTCCTCTCTTTTTTATCTACGTATAGTAAACATTTGTTTAGGTCTGCATTTTGATCTTGACAGTTTGATGCGGGTTTAATTATGATTCAAACTTTTGAAATTTTAAAAGTCATATTATAATATAAAATATTAGGGATTATATAATTATAGTATGAAATAGTATGAGTGCTAAAAATTTGTAGAGATTGTAAAAATATGAGAGATATAAGATATATGATAGATATAAAAGATATGTTGCAAGATGAACTTATTATTTTATTTTTTTCATATACTTTCTTTTTCTATCTCTATCTATCTATCTATCTATCTGTCTATCTATTTATCTATCTGTCTAACTATCTGTCTATCTAACAGTCTATCTATATGTCTATATATATCTATCTATCTGTGTCTATCTATCTGTCTATCTAGCTGTCTATCTATCTGTTTATTTATTTGTCTATCTAGCTGTCTTCTATCTGTCTATCTAGTTGTATATATATATATATATATATATATATATATATATATATATATATATATATATATATTATATATATATTTTTTTAATA
>Ga0214542_1006948_pt1 | contig 20140 bp, 13 predicted proteins | sample CNSS1metaG_FD_160096 | JGI IMG/M metagenome (GOLD analysis project Ga0214542, IMG submission 160096) | Root nodule microbial communities from cowpea collected in UCLA plant growth center, Los Angeles, California, USA - CNSS1 | ecosystem: Host-associated > Plants > Roots > Nodule | place: USA...
TGTATTCGTAGTTGTTAGATTGTAAACTCTTAAGTAAACGATTATCCTGTTTTTAGTTGGCATCGTGGTGTGCCTGGTTTTGTAGGGGTGACGTCATGAACCCCAGGACTGCGTTGTTATGCTATCTGATGTGTGGCGTTTCCTTTAATTTCGTTTATAAATTAAATGGGACGTTACAATACACAACTCTCCACCTATTTACTTATTATAATCCGATTATTAAGCTCTTCATTCTTACGTAATTATCATTTCGAATAATATATATTAAGGTAGAAATATTTATTCAACATGATCTTTAAAAAAATATACAATATTACTACAATAAAAATCCCAACATTAGACAACTGAAAACATATAATTTAATTAGTTAGTTTGTTTCAATGCTTAACATTAACTTTTACTTTCTTCTGACAAGTATCTCCAAACAACACCATATAAGGGTAAAATATGAAGTACAAGATCAAAAAGTGAGAGAATAGGTGTCCAAAGTAAGAAATTATGCAGAGTATAAGAAGTATTGCTCTCAAATGAGTGATTATTGTGGAAGACTACATATGTGAATAAATATGAAAAAAAGGAAAGAGACGAGAAATATAATAATGAGAAAATATTAATACATGATATGTTTACAAAGAAGTGTATATATATATTTATTTTATTTATCGATGTGTTTTGTACTCGTAAAATATCGTATCAACAATATTTCTTAAAAAATATTAAAGTCTACGACATAGAAAATTGTTACCAAGTTATAGATACACATGAGTATGTTGATTTTATGGGTGGTCATGGATCAGAATTTTCAAAATCCAATTTATACTCGATCTTAATCTATATAAATTAGATCTAAATTTCAAATATATTTTAATTAAATCAAATTAAATTGGATTTTTTCAATATAATTTACATGCTTTTATAAATTAGATTTAAATTTATATTCAAATTAGTTTGACCTAAGTTCCATCTGGTCAAACTCACCTTAAAGTTAGTTTATTATTATTATTAGAATAAGTTTGAAAATGAGATTGATTCACTTATATTAAATTTAACTTTAGCCGGACTTGACCCATTTAATATAATTAAACCCAATCTAACCTAATTGAGATCCAATTCATTTTAATCTGAATCGGGCTCGACTCAATTTGATGGGGTAGGTCCAACTTAGAATTGTCTTCAATCCTTCTTACGTGCACTCATCCTAACTCAATTTGATGTGCATATGACTAAACACCACTAGTCTCTAATTACAAAAATCAAATAAATTTTCAATTCAACACTGACTCAATTATCTACTCACTTATATTTTATTATTTTTCAATATTTTCTCTAAACTTTTATTATTCAACAATCAATATAGTTCCTTAAAAGATAATCTTTTTCACCTTAAAAAGAAAAAGAAAGACATCCCATTTTCAATCAAAACAAATGAAATGACATTCATATTTAATTGACAAATTTAAATATTATTTATTTTTCTAATAGTAATTTCTTTTGGATTAATGTGCTTGAATTAAATCTGAATTCTATTATTAATTAAATAATCTTTAATTAAACGTTACTTATTTTAAGACTTAACGAGATTAACGTGAAACAAATTTTTTGGACACATATGTGTCACCCACGTACAAAACATCTAAAAAAAATATAGTGAATTTCCACTTATATGAAAATAGATTTAATTTAATTTCTGTACACATAAATGCATTAGCCAAACATAAATTAAGTTCAGAATGCATAAAAAACAACCATGTTTTACGCCTATAACATTGATTTAAAATTAAAATTTTAGTATAGAAAGAAAGAAAAACAAATAATATGGTAATTTGTTTTAGATAGGATAAAGCTAAATCATTTTTGTTTTCCGGAACGAAAATGAAAATGGAAATCTGTAAAAGGATATCGAGAAAAAGGAAGTGAAATGAAATGAATTACGTTGAAGAATAGGAATAGGAAAACAAAATTGAGGCGAGGTATATATAGCGTGAGGAATCAGAAGGCACTCTACTACTATAACGGGGATATGCTCGATTCGAGGGTGACGAGGGATCGCAGATCTGAATCTCATATTCCCAAAACCCTCATTCTTCTTCTTCTTCATCTTCTTCTTCTCTGATCTCACTCCCAACCGAACCAAACCCTAACTGCATCACGTTCTTCCCGACATGTTGACCAAATTCGAGACGAAGAGTAACAGAGTGAAGGGCCTGAGCTTCCACCCCAAGCGCCCATGGATCCTCGCCAGTCTCCACAGCGGCGTTATCCAGCTTTGGGACTACCGCATGGGAACCCTAATCGACAAGTTCGACGAGCACGACGGCCCCGTCCGCGGCGTTCATTTCCACCACTCCCAGCCTCTCTTCGTCTCCGGAGGTAACTGTAACTAACTCTCTCAGATCTGCGCATTTTCCCTCAGATCCCTACCTCGCTAACCCTAATCTCGCAGGTGACGATTACAAGATCAAGGTGTGGAACTACAAGCTCCATAGGTGCCTCTTCACTCTCCTCGGACACCTTGATTACATCCGCACCGTCCAGTTCCACCACGAGAACCCATGGATTGTCAGCGCCAGCGACGACCAAACCATCCGCATCTGGAACTGGCAATCGCGCACGTGCATCTCCGTTTTGACCGGTCACAATCACTACGTCATGTGTGCCTTGTTCCATCCCAAAGAAGATCTCGTTGTGTCTGCCTCGCTCGACCAGACCGTTCGCGTCTGGGACATCAGTTCTCTCAAGAGGAAGACCGCGTCCCCCGCGGACGATATCCTTCGCCTAAGCCAGATGAACACCGATCTCTTCGGTGGCGTTGATGCCGTTGTTAAGTATGTTTTAGAAGGCCATGACCGCGGCGTTAATTGGGCTTCCTTCCATCCCAATCTGCCTCTCATTGTGTCAGCTGCCGATGACCGCCAAGTCAAACTTTGGAGGATGAATGGTAAACTACTGATTTTCACATGTCTGGCTTTACAATTTCGTGGTTTAAACTATGTTCAAGTTACTGGATTCTGGTATAGGATTAGAGATGGTTGATGCTATTCAGATTATTGGTTGAGTGAGTGTAAGTGATATAGGGATGTGTTTGATTCTTTTCTCTCATTTTGGTTTTAAAATCTGATTACCGGAATAATTCTGCGATACGCAGCAAGTAATCAAATTAATTCTCAATCAGAGTCTATGAAGTATTTAAATTTATTTCTAAAAATAAGCGTTCTTGAGACCAGAACACAAACATTTGGGAGATGTTTTCTCATTTTCTTCTTTCATCATCTTAGTCAACATCTATCTTAATTGCACTCTGCTACGTGTCTTGCTACCACCATCAGTTTATTGAACAACCTTATTTTAGTTGTGTTTTTGAAGCTAAACTAGTTTTTAAAAGTAGCGATCAGCCTCACTCTTGTATTTGAGAACTTTTATCTCAAAGGTGTTTGGACTGAAACTTAGTATTGAATTTTGTCCTTGATGTGCAATCTGCATTTTTTGTTCCTATCTGGGTTTGATCTTTACTGAAAAATGAAAACTACTAAACAACGTATTTTTACTACAAAAATATCATTGAACATCCATAAACCACCATCTTTTGTTCTGCACTGATTACCAAACACATCCGTAGTTGTTGAGGTGAAAACTAACACCCTTGTTTGTTTGTTTTTATTCCGTGAGTACATTTCAATGTATTTGTTCCACGAGCACATTTCTGTTTGTTAAATGTCACAGATTTTCCATGAGAAATTGATTGTTGATAGTGTGGAATTGTTTTAGAAAAAAGGTTTTTAAAATAAAAAAATGAGTAGAGAATCAAAGAGGCCCTAAATCTTATGATGTATACCCTGTTTCTTCGAATCTTAAACATTGTGGAATGTAGTGTAGAATATACTTGAATTTAAACATTGTGGGATATAGTGTAGAATATACGTCTAGTGTTTGGGTTGGTATTGTTTATGCTATTAAAGATTTATATCTCTATTTTCAGACACCAAGGCATGGGAGGTGGACACCTTGAGAGGGCACATGAATAATGTTTCATGTGTTATGTTCCATGCCAAACAGGATATCATTGTGTCAAATTCTGAAGACAAAAGTATTCGGATATGGGATGCAACAAAGAGAACTGGAATTCAAACATTTCGCCGAGAGCATGACAGGTTTTGGATTCTTGCTGCCCATCCTGAAATGAATCTGTTAGCAGCTGGTCATGACAGTGGCATGATTGTTTTTAAGCTGGAGAGAGAAAGGCCTGCTTTTATAGTTAGTGCTGATTCATTGTTCTACACCAAAGAACGGTTCTTGTGTTTCTATGAGTTCTCAACACAAAGAGAAGTACAAGTACTTCCGTTTCGAAGGCCGGGCACTTTAAGCTTGAATCAATGCCCAAAAACTCTTTCGTATAGCCCATCTGAAAATGCTTTTCTTCTGTGTTCAGAGGTAGATGGTGGATCTTATGAGTTGTATTGCATATCAAAGGACAGTTATGGTAGGGGTGATGTGCAAGAAGCAAAAAGAGGTCACGGAGCTTCAGCAGTCTTTGTTGCCCGTAATCGGTTTGCTGTGCTTGATAAGAGCAGCAATCAAGTCCTTATAAAAAATTTGAAGAATGAGATTGTGAAAAAGAGTGTCCTTCCAATTGCCACTGATGCTATATTCTATGCAGGAACAGGCAGCTTGCTATGTAGGTCAGAGGATAGAGTTGTTATATTTGACCTTCAGCAAAGAATTGTTCTTGGTGAACTACAGACTCCTTTTATTAAATATGTTGTCTGGTCTGATGACATGGAACATGTTGCTTTGCTCAGCAAACACGCCATTATAATTGCTAGCAAGAAACTTGTGCACCAATGCACTCTCCATGAGACAATCCGTGTAAAAAGTGGAGCCTGGGATGAAAATGGTGTTTTCATTTATACAACATTGAATCATGTAAAATACTGCCTTCCCAATGGTGATAGTGGGATAATAAAGACACTGGATATTCCAATTTATATCACAAAGGTCTCTGGAAACACAATCTTCTGCTTGGATAGGGATGGAAAGAACAGAACAATAATTATTGATGCAACTGAGTATATTTTTAAGCTTTCCCTCTTGAAGAAAAAATACGATCAAGTTATGAACATGATAAGGAACTCACAGCTTTGTGGACAGGCTATGATTGCTTATCTACAGCAGAAAGGCTTTCCTGAGGTTGCACTGCATTTTGTGAAAGATGAGAAAATTCGGTTCAATTTGGCTTTAGAGAGTGGGAACATTCAAATTGCAGTTGCATCAGCTACAGCAATTGATGAGAAAGATCACTGGTACCGATTGGGGGTTGAGGCTCTTCGCCAGGGCAATGCTGGTATTGTTGAGTATGCGTACCAGAGAACAAAAAATTTTGAGAGATTGTCTTTCCTGTATCTTGTCACAGGTAACTTGGAGAAACTATCAAAGATGTTGAAAATTGCTGAAGTCAAGAATGATGTTATGGGCCAGTTTCACAATGCCCTATATATGGGTGATGTTCGAGAGCGTGTCAAGATATTGGAGAATGTGGGCCATTTGCCTCTTGCTTACGTCACTGCCTCAGTCCATGGGCTGCATGATGTTGCAGAGCGTCTTGCGGCTGAACTGGGAGATAATGTTCCATCATTGCCTGCAGGAAAAGTTCCTTCTCTCTTGATGCCTCCATCACCTGTCATGTGTGGAAGTGATTGGCCTCTTCTCAGGGTCATGCGAGGCATGTTTGATGGTGTTTTAGACAATACAAGTCGGGGAGTTGCTGATGAGGAAGAGTATGAGGCTGCTGATGCAGATTGGGGCGAGGAGCTTGACATAGTTGATGCAGATGGCTTACAAAATGGAGATGTTGCTGCGATTTTGGAGGATGGAGAAGCAGCTGAAGAAAATGATGAAGAGGGTGGATGGGACCTGGAGGATTTAGGCCTGGGCCCTGAAGCTGAAACTCCCAAAGCTTCTATCAATACACAGTCTTCAGTTTTTGTGACCCCAACACCTGGCATGCCTGTAAGTCATATTTGGATTCAGAAGTCATCTCTTGCAGCTGATCACGCAGCTGCTGGAAATTTTGATACTGCAATGAGGTTACTGAACCGGCAACTTGGAATAACGAATTTTGCTCCCTTGAAATCCATGTTTCTTGATCTTCATACTGGCAGTCATTCCTATCTGCGGGCATTTTCTTCTGCTCCAGTCATATCTCTTGCAGTTGAAAGAGGCTGGACTGAGTCGGCTAGTGCAAACGTGAGAGGGCCACCAGCACTTCCTTTTAAGTTGTCTCAATTGGATGAAAAACTTAAAGCTGGTTATAAATTAACAACTACTGGAAAATTCAGTGATGCCCTTCGGACATTTGTTAATATTCTTCATACAATTCCTTTGATTGTTGTTGAGTCAAGGAGGGAAGTCGATGATGTGAAGGAACTAATTATCATAGTGAAAGAGTATGTTTTGGGCCTGCAGATGGAACTGAGGAGGAGGGAAATTAAGGACAATTTAGCACGGCAGCAGGAGCTTGCGGCATATTTCACACACTGCAATCTTCAGACACCTCACCTTAGGTTAGCTTTGCAGAATGCAATGACTGTCTGCTTCAAGGCAAAGAACCTTGCTACCGCTGCTAACTTTGCCCGGAGGCTACTTGAAACAAATCCTACCATTGAAAACCAAGCCAAGGCAGCAAGGCAAGTGATAGCAGCTGCTGAAAGAAACATGACTGATGCTGCCCAATTGAACTATGATTTCCGCAACCCATTTGTAATTTGTGGTGCAACCTACGTGCCAATCTATAGAGGACAGAAGGATGTGTCTTGCCCATACTGTACTTCACGTTTTGTGCCAACTCAGGAGGGGCAACTGTGTAATGTTTGTGATCTTGCCGTGATTGGGGCAGATGCTTCTGGCCTGCTTTGTTCACCTTCCCAGATACGCTGATTGAGCCACTGGATCAGGTCCAACGGTAAATTTTGTTTCGGGTCAGTTTTCAGCACTAGATGAAACCTTATTAATTAGTCAATATGTTCTTGGCACTGTGATAGAAGCACGAGTTAGTCATGAGGAATTACTTTTTCACCCTTTTGCTTGCCCTTCTCTTTTCTTAAAAATGATTTTCAATGTAATAAATCCATTTCGTATCCGAGGGGTGTTAGTTTTTCATACACAAGAATGTGAAAGGTTGTACTTAGATCAAACGATGGTTATAGGCTGTGCTGCAAGAGTTAAATTTGCGCAGTATTATTTGACAAAGTACATAGTATGTCTGTGGTTAGTCGGGGTTCTGTCCCTTGGTTACAACATAATGTTTATTTGTAGTTATGTGACACTTGATTGTTTATTTGATTTGGTCCTTGTAATTTACCTGCAGGTTGATTAAGTTCTAGGTGCACTCAATGACCGTCCAGAATTATCATTAAGAATCGCATGAGGAATACTAGCATCTCCTTTTGGTTTTATTACATTTTTCTTATCGGTGAGGCACATGAGAGGGCTAATAGAGTGTCTTTGTTAGCATTTTTTACTCCTACCAATATTGTTCACCCGTAGGTACCGGGTAGATATAGCAAGGGCATGTTTAATTTGGGGTTTAGATAAAGTCCAACTGACTACTGTTATATCTAAATTGAAGTTATTTTTAAAATAACTTCTGTTTTGCACATTTGAAATATAAATATGGATATGAAGTTTCAAAAGTTAAACTGGGACAGAGTAGCACCTTATAGTGTTGTACTACAAAGCATAGAACATTTAACCCACCTTTGTATTGTCAATAAATTCCAACTCATTCTATTGTTGATGGCCAAAGGTACGCCATTGAGATTGTTTTTGAACTGATCTAGCTTTTGCTACACGGGGTGGATATTTTCAAATAAGGATTTTCTGTGTTCCAAGGCGAAGTGTGTCCATGAACAAATTATACGAAACTGTTTTTGATGAACCTCGATGTTTGATCATCGAGCACTATAATTGTGTTTTTTATGGGCAGAAGTTTACATTGCCTATAATTGATTTTTTAATTAAATGAATTTGTTTTGTTTGTAAACTAAAGTGCTAACTAATTCTAGAAAATGTTGTCCTACTTTCATTTAATTGAAAAAAGTTATGTAAAGAAAACAATTATTTAAATTTTTTGTGTTGACTATTTTTATAAAATTATTGAATAAAAAATGTAAAAGCGAAACAACGTTTTTGTAATTAGTGGCAAGAAGAAAATGTTTTATACGTCAAATAGTGCCCAAAACTTGGCTGCTTTTATAAAACTTTGTTTGGGATAGTGAGTACAATTTGCGAAAGGCAAAATGTTAAAAAATAAACTGATTTTATCAATATGAAAATTTGTTGTATTTTTTGAACAGATTTTTTGTGAACCTTTCTCATGAATAAAATTTATTGTAAATTTAACTTTTCGGTTGAGTTTTTTTTTTCTTCTCGTCTTTAAAATACACAGATAAACATTAATTTTTATATTTTAAAATATATTAAAATAACTTTTAGTCTTTAAAATGTTGGATGAAGATTGATTTTGATATTTTAAAATATATTAAAATAATTTTTTAAGTATGAATATTAGTATATGGTTAATGTTCAGAGGACAACATTACAAAATCTTGAACTCGTTTTTGACATGTTTACATCCATGTAAAAATAATTATCTTAAAACTAATTTTCTGAAAATTTATTTAAATAAAAATTAATTATCAATATAATTCATTACATATAAAATTAATCATTGAAATGATTTAATTTTTACCCTTGTATCAATATTGAAACTAAATTATCAATATAATAATTACATATAAAATTAATCATTGAAATGTAGTAATGTAGTATTTAGAAGAAAGAGAAGTTAACAAATATTCAGTATGCGAGTGCTTCTGGATAAAAATCACTAATATGAGAAAGAAATCCTTATTATACTGCAATAAGATTTATTACTAAAAAAATGCATTGAAAGAATTTATCAATCTCTATACATTCAATTTCAAGCATTCGATTACGCTTATTTTTCCGCTCAAGGCCTTCTTACCTTTTTCTCACCAGAATGACTTAGAAACATTGAATTGACATAAGATGTTCATTATGTTCATTACATGAAGAGATGAGTGTCCTTTCAGAAGCTTAAGCAAGTAATGGCTGGCAGAACTGAACCTCAGCCTATTTCCCCCCACAATACTGAATAGTAGTAATAAGGAAATAAACATATGCATAAGTGAATTCTTTAAATAAATAAATAAATCAGTCCAATTTGTAATAGAATGTAAAAACATGTACTATAATCCTCAAACCAGCAAGTTGAATAAAAGAGATGAATGATTGCACCTGTTTGGGAGATAATGGATGATGTTCTTTGAAGACAATGCATGAAACTATAACCAAATCATGTCTTACTTTATGATGGTTTCAATAAATTAACTAATAACTTATTTGATCAGTTTATATACTAATTTAAATAAGATAAAAGTATTTAGTAAAATGTTCTAAAGTAACTTATTTTAAAATTTTCTAACTTATAAAATATGAACCCACAACACAGGGTAGCTTAAACCATTGTGACAAACAGAAAATACCATCCCCAACGTCTTCATTTTCATTTGAAATCCAAACTTAAGAGTGGCCATAGGGGACCATGTACAGTGTTATAACTTAAAACTATCAATTGAATTTACAAGAATCAGAACCTACACCTGAGTTACTGCATCATGATACAATGAATTGGTACTTATATCTGCGTGTGTGTATATGGTACATGCTTCTATCAAGCATATTCTAGTCTATGTACCTTGGTTCAGATTGAGGACAAAATTTGAAGAAACTCAATACTGTGGCTACCAAGCAGCAATTACCTTGGATGAATCCATCAAGAGCTTCCAATCATTCCACATGCTACTAACTTTTTCAGCCTCTCTTTCAAAGCAGGGTGAAGTGCAGGACAAGAAATCAATACATCAAGTGACCTAATCACACCTTTGCGCACAAGCAACTGAAAAGCCGATGACACACCTTTAACCATCACACTCTTCCTTTCTACATCATAACTGTCCACAAGATGCAATAAGAACTCAAGAAGAGCATGAGTAATGTCCACATACTTTGGAATAGAATGCACCATGAGCAGAACCGCAGGCTCAATGTTCATAATGGTATCCACCCTTTCATCAAAAAAGAGCCAGTCATAAAACAAAGCCAGTTTCACATTAACCACAACATGGTTCCTCCTACAAGAGGTCAAAAGCCAACCAATAAGCGCCCACCTAGGAACAATATCAGACTGAATTATCTCATTTGGAGGGTGGTGTCCACAGCATATGAACCTCACAATATCAACTATGACAAACTCTTTATCAGGCTCATTCAAAAACTTCTTACCAAACCAGACCTGATGCCTCTTCTGATTCCCCAGCTTTATGCTTGTAAGCAGAAACCTCAATTGGGTCTCCATGTCAGGACTGATCCTAAGCAGAGAATACCTGCTGGAAGTCCTGGTGGAGTAAATCTGAGAAACATCCTTAAACTCAAACCCCACAACATTAAACACACACGGATTAAACACAATGTCTTTCAATATAGCCCTAAACTCGGGAACATGAACCAAATCCTGCAACAAGCGAATAAAATCCCTCCCAATTTTCAAACACAAGTGAAACTCTTCCCTCACTATCTTCACGCACAGATGAATCTCCAGCCGCTTCAAAGTCTCCAACTTTTCAACGCTTCCACCCCTGCAATGATCCGTTAAAACCCTAAGAAACGTGTACAACGCGAACGATAAGACGTGGGGCGAGTCTTCCAATAAGCAGTCCCACTGTTCCAGAAAGAGGGTGACCAACTTGGAGCAGAGCCACAAGTTGACATCGCCGCAATCGGCGCCGACGATTTGGCGCAAAAGGGAGACCAAAACGGCGTCGTAGCCGATGCCCAAAACGCACACCGTTTGATCGGTGAGCCAGAGTAGCTGCGTTTTGACAGATGCCAGGAGTTTGGGGTAGAGGTGGTTGACGAGGTCGAGGAGGAGGGTGACGAAGGTGGCGTAGCCGTCGGTGACGATAGCGTGCAAGTGTTTGATGTGGGTTTTGGCGAATTGGGGTTCCGTTAAAACGCCGTGAAGGATCGCGCGGTTGAGGAGGGTGTATTGGTCGGGGCTTGGAATGGCTAAGGAGAAAGGAGGTCTCAGAGATTGTTTCTGAGACTCAAAGGCTTCCCTCAGCGACGTTTCTAATGCGTTTTCTGCTTCCAAAGGTGGCGTCAGTGTTAGCTTCAACGCCGCCATTGAAGCACGGATGAAAGACACCACCTCATTTGAATTTTAACCACCGTATAAATTTAAGACTTCAATATATCTTCTTCTAATAAATTTTCGTACACTTATTTATAAAAGAAATGATTTAACTTTTAGGATTAAAAATGTTTTTTTTCATAAAATTCAAAATTTAAGTAAAATTTAGAATTAACATTTCTTTTAAATTTTTGATCAATTTAGTTATACTTAAAAATATGTAAATTTAATTCTCTTTAATCAAATTTTATTAATTTTATTTAATAGTATTTGAATTATTTACACCGTTTAACACATTTTTATTTTAATATTAATTCAAATATTATCATAAAATGTGTTTAAAATGTTAAATAAACTTAACAAAATTTGGTAAGAAAAATTAATCTATCTATTTCTAAAAATAAATGACTAAATTAATATAAAATTTTAAAAAATAAACTAATTCTAAAATTTACTAAAATTTAAAAAAAAAAACATATTTAATCGGAAAAAATATGTTTAACCCTAACATATTTATATACTAATATTTAAAGGTGAATTATAGGCTGTCATGAGTGTCGGCGTAATCTTAGTTAGAATGATGACTTAAACGTAGCTTATAAATACACTTTAGAATGTTAAAAAACTTATTAGAAAATAAATGATATATTATTTTATTTATCTGTCTCAAAATGAAAACCTTTTTAAGATCTAGCCAACAAAAACAAAAAGATAAAAATACTCACTTTTCATTTAATTATAAATTAGATCTAACTTGTGAATCTTTAAAAGAATATATTTTATGGATTTCATAAGACACAGAAATCAATATTATAATTGTCTTGCATATAGTCTTAGGAAGAGATTATATTGTAAATGTATTTTTATAAAATAATGTATGATAAAATAATTGGGATATCTTATTTTGGACCGGGCTAAATATAAACTAAAAAAATATTCAATTTAATCTCACTAAAAAGTTTCAAATTCCATCAATTCTTTTATTTTAAATAATAATAAATAAAAATATTAAATCAAACATTAAAGTTAATGACAAAAATAAGTTTAAATTATATCTTGTCATAAATTAATGGATGTTGGTCTCAACTTATATCACAAACTTATTGTCAATATATTATCATGTTTATTTATTTGATTATTTTTATTAATTTATAATAATATATAAAGATGATATTTTTTATTGTTATTTCAGTTTTTTTTTTAATTTTTATTTTAAAAATTAATTATTTTATAAATATTTTATTTTTAACCATTATTTAAAAAAAATTATCTTTAAAATATATTTTCGTATAAATTTTATTTTTTTATAATTTTATATTTAATAACTATTTTAAAAATTAATTATATATTTATTATTAATTTTAGATTAAATTTTTTATAAAAGTTCAAAAATATACATACAGGCCACAACATATGTGTTTTAGTTAATATAATAATAATAATAAAAAAATAAATAAATAAATAAAATAAATGCCGTGACTTTACCCAGTGCCAAATTGTTGAAATTAGAAAAGCCCAACCGCTGGAAGAATGAGAAGCCAACTGAGTCTTAACCGTCTCACAAACAGTCACACTGGTATTTCCTGCACCAAACCAAATTGTCTTTTTTTTTTTCAAGAAATTGTTTTTAAACTCATTTTATATAATTTAATTATATTATTTTTAAAGTTTTTCTGATAAGTCTTTATTTACAACGGAAATAAAAGCAATAAAAATTAAGGAAAAGAAGAAGGTTCATTTCCCATAGTTTTTGTTTTTCAAGGTCACTTTAAAACTAAAGTTAAGTGGAAGCTGAAAGAATAATTAAAAACTGGAAATATATTTTGTATTTGCAGAGCTATTTAGGCAAACTAATTTGAACAATTGTAATCTTTTACTTACAAATAGATGATACTATATATATATATATATATATATATATATATATATATATATATATATATATATATATATATATATATATATATATATATTTAAATAGAGCTTAAGATAAGAAGTCATACAAAAATATAATAATTAGAATAATTAAAATATAGTAATTATGTTTACATAAATTTGAAAAGTCATTACATATTTTAATATTTAGAAAAAGATATGAATAAATTGTTAATTTACTTTGATTAATTAAAACGTTATGTTTGATTTTTAAGATTTTAAAAAGATAATTGTCTCTTAATGATGTCTATTAGCCGCTTCCACAAGCCAAAACACCTGCGTAAATTTTACATGTTTTGTAGTCTCCAAGCCTTCTATATAAAGAAGTAAAGGACGTGAAGTTGTTGCATAACTTGAATACAACAAATAGAAGCAAAGAGAAGAAAAGTAGAAACGAAAATGGTTGCTTTCTCTGACAAGCAAGAGGGTTTGGTGAATGGCGCATATGAAGCATTCAAGGCAGACATTCCTAAATACAGTGTTGTCTTCTACACCACGTTAGTATTTCTATCTTCCTTAAACATCTTTTTTTCATGCATCCTATGTGTTTGTGTTTTTGTTTGACCAAAACAAAATGAACAGAATACTGGAGAAAGCACCAGCAGCAAAGAACCTGTTCTCGTTTCTAGCTAATGGAGTTGATGCCAGTAATCCTAAGCTCACGGGTCATGCTGAAAAGCTTTTTGGATTGGTAAGTGTGAAACAAATGAAATTGAAATTTTGTTAGTTATGTTTGATGAAGATGTTGAAATATGAAAACGTAGGTGCGTGATTCAGCTGCACAACTTAGAGCAAGTGGAGGAGTGGTGGCTGATGCTGCACTTGGTGCTGTGCACTCTCAGAAAGCAGTGAACGATGCTCAGTTTGTGGTATGATTAGTATGAGTTAGAATAAAGAATGAATATAGAAGATTGATGTGAATAATAAGAAAGAGAATGTAAATGAAATGCAGGTGGTAAAAGAAGCTTTGGTCAAAACATTGAAAGAAGCAGTTGGAGACAAATGGAGTGATGAACTGGGCACTGCTGTGGAACTAGCCTACGATGAATTGGCAGCAGCTATTAAAAAGGCATATTAGGATGCCCATTATTATTTGTAATAAATAAATTTCTTTAAAAAGAACCTGTTATTAAACAGGTTCCCCATACAAATGTTGCTTAAAAATAAGTAAATTATAAATTATATTGTATTTGGATAAATGTTCTTCATATATGTTTCCATAAATTATGTTTGCGATTCATAAGTAGAAAACATCCAAATACAAAATCCAAAAGCGAACAGGCTACACTTACTGTACATGTTATCGGGCAGGATCCATCCTGGTCATTGGGCCGACCTAACCCAATCCATTCGAGTCTTCGATTTAGTTCGATTGTTCGAGTCATCAGACCTATCTGATCTGTATTGATCATCTGGCACGGTTCATCCGAGTCGTCGGACTGACTCAGTCTGTCTGGATCATCTGTCCCCCTCAATCCATCAAGATGGTCGGACCCGCTCAGTGCTTCAGGGTTGTCAGGCCCGCCCAGTCCTTCAGGGTCGTCGGGCTACCCGGTCTGTACATGTCGTCGAGCAAAGTCTGTCGAAGTTTGAATTTAGCCTAGTTCATGATAACCTTTAGCTTAACCCAACTAAAAATTTAAATTACAAATTTTGATTGAATTTTTTGGATTATCCATATTTGAACGTCTTGATTTAGAGAATGTATATATAATCTATAAAATATATAAAATATAGATTACATTGAAATCTAGATTCACTAAAATAAATTTTAAATAGATTCAACTTTTAATAAAATGAATTTTAAATAGATTGGATTGGAACAAATCGGATAAAAAAATAAAATTTGTACATAACAAAACTCATGCTTTCCACGCTTGGGTTTTTACACATCCACTCCTCACCACCCACATCAATCTCTTCCTTCCACCCCAACAGATTCATTACCTCTTCATGGTTCAACATCTCCAACTGAATATACTCTACTCCTCCCCCACCAAAAATTACACACTTACTTGTTGGAAACATGAAATTGCCTTCATGAACCTGCAATGTGTTGCAAGCGTTTTGGTTTTTCGTTGACTCACGTTTCAACTGCGTGAATATATTCTATTCACTTCTTTTTTTGGTTAACAATTATCTTTACGTCAAAGCAGAAGGGAAAAATAAATTAAACATTTAAAAAAATTCACAGAAATACATACTTGACTAGTTTAAAAAATGAGATTATGACGACATTTTTGAAAAGTTCATATTCTCCTCCTCATAATTTGGATCGACATGTTCCACATTCCACAAGACAAGGCAAACGAGACATTCAATTACAATCACAAAAAAAAAGTAAGTTTTAGTTTCTCTCACTGTATATATAAACACTAATCGGAGTGAAATTATTGCACAGAACAACGGAAAAGAAATACAGAAAAAGAAATATGGGCGCTTTCACTGAGAAACAAGAGGAATTGGTTAATAGCTCATGGGAGGCATTCAAGGGAAACCTTCCTCAAAATAGTGCTACGTTCTTCAAATTGTAAGTTTTGACTCTTACTACATGAATTGAATCCTTCATAGTTGTTTTTTTCCTTTGGTGTTTATGTTGGGTTTTGGTTTGATTAAATAAAAGGGTACTGGAGAAGGAACCAGGAGCAAAGGACTTGTTCTCATTCCTAGGTAATGGAGTAGATGCCAGTAATCCTAAGATGGCTGCACATGCTGAAAAGCTTTTTGGAACGGTAAACTCATCCGACCAAACTTATAATAATTTTACAAATCTAATAACATGTCTTTTGGTGTGACACATGATGTTTTTTGAATTGCAGGTGCGAGACGCAGCTGTTCAACTTAAAACAAAAGGAGAAGTGGTGGCTGAAGCCAAACTTGGTTCTGTTCATACCGAAAAAAAAGTCACCGATCCTCAATTTGCGGTATGTATGATTAGAATATTACTGATTTGTGAAAGTTGATCTGAAAAATGAAGGGAATAATTGAATGGTACGTAGGTGATTAAAGAGGCAGTGCTGAAAACAATAAAGGAAGCAGTTGGAGACAAATGGAACCAAGAAATGAACGATGCATGGGAACAAGCCTATGATGCCATGGCAGCAGCAATTAAGAAGACAATGACTTAGGATCTATTATTCGTATCAAGTCTAATCAATAATTTTTTTTTCTATTATTTTCTTCATAAAAAGGTCAGTTATATTAAGTAGAATTTTTTGTATTTGGATAAACATTCTTTTCTTTTTTTTTGGTTGAGGCTTACGTCGGTGAATCATAAATCGAGACTTGACAAATGAGTTCAAAGTAATGTGTTAGTTTTTTATTATTACTTGAGCGTTCTCTTATACTTAAATTTAAGCAAGAATTTTCGAATAAGATGACATTTTTTTACATGTACTTCAAATATTTAAAGAAATGAATTTGGGAATCAAATATGAGTTCGAGTCTGCAGAGATGTTGTTGAATATAAAATAAAGATTTATAAATTTTGTATTTTAAAGTTTTGGGAGATAAATGTGAACGGATAAATTTATATCTTTATTAATGTCAGTCACATAAATTCCCTAAAAACAACTCCCAGTGGAATCAAATGCTATAAAGGGCCGCCGGACCTTGGAAGGGAATTTTTCTTGGAATTTTTTAAGTTGCCTATAATATATCGGAAGAACTTTTTAAATTATATGTATTACAGTTAAAATTATTAGAAATTAAATTAAGTATCTTTTATTTTTTTTTTCATAAAATACAATGTTAATAAATAATAAAATAAAAATATATACTAAGATTTTTTTTGTTGTCTTTTATGTTTTCTAAATATTATATTCATTTTTTTACCTTTTTGATTTTAAAAATAAAAATAAAATTATTATTTTTGTTTATATATATATATATATATATATATTATCTTTAATTTATTTTTTTTTTATTTTACTTAATAATCTTAATAGTGAAATATTAATTTAATAATTATAATTATTTTTTATTTTATAAATCTTTTATGTATTCGCACTACAACAAAAAATGACTTTAGACAACATTAAATTATCTTAAGCAACATGTATATAAATGTTACTTGTAAAAAGTGTGGGCTAATTCATAAAAATGTGGTCTAAAATACACTAAAAATTAAAGCTTTTAAATTATAAATATTTCCTCCATCTTTTTTTACTGAAAATGAAAAATTTAGTTCAAAAAACGCAAAAAATTGAATTTCTCCATTCTCTTTGATTTTAGATTGAAAACGCCAAGAGTTCACAGTGTTGAAAATGTGAAATTTTGAAAAATACATACATAAAAGCCGTTATTTTTTATGAGAATTTAAGAAATGATTTTAAAAGTGTTGTCAACTGAAAACAGTGGCATATTACCTGCCACTATGCTCACCTAGACTATACCTAAAAAATTGTTGTCTAAACTTTAGCCCACGATAGTTTAACTCAACATTTTGTGTTGTTGCCTAAAACCATTTTTGTTGCAGTGTCGGTTGTTTAAAATATAGAAAAAAATTGTATTTTGTGTTTTGAAATAACCAATTTTATCTATCATGTTAATCTCTAACACAAATAAAAAAGTTAATGATATTGAGTGGTTGTTTAATTCATCTCACTTTAATTATTTCTGTTTTTACAGTTATAACTGAGAGATATTTTTTTATAAATGATTTTTTTTTAATAATATGATTATTTATGTTGAAAAAAATATTGAAAATTTTAATTTTGATTTTTTTTGTTGTAGTATAAAGATTTTGAAAGAACAATCATTTATATAATTTATATATATGTATATTTTTTTTATTATTACTGTTATACTAATTCAATTTTAGGAACAATAATATTTTGATGAATTATTTTAGTTTTAAAATATATTATTGAAGATCCATCCCCGACTACTGATCCACTACGCTAGGTTGGCTCTATAAACATAGAAGAAATCACTGTAATTTTATGTATTTTACGTACATTACTTTAGTTATAAGTTTACGCAATATTTTAATTTTTTTTCTGACAATTGTGTGTTGAAAAGAAAAAGAAGAAAAGAAAATCCTTTAAGTCACCCTTCTAGAATAGGTTGAAGCCAACTTTGAAAATTGAATCTCAAATGAAAAGAATGCTTTAATTTAACCATTCAAATTAAGAAAAATAAAAATAAAAGGAAAACGGTTTTAGTGTCTTCGATTGATTTACTATTTAGAAATTTTAGGTTATTTTTTAAAATTTATTCCTCAAACTTTCAAAAAGTAAATGCGCACCACTGTTTAAATTTAATGGTTCAATATTTTTTTTTACATAAATATTAGACATGGTGAGAATTTTCATTTTAAAGAAATTGTTTGGCAATTTTCCGTGGATAAAGGTAAACAGTAACAGAACTGCTCGAGGTATTTTTAGAATTAACATAGATGAAATATATTGGCAAGGTTTAATTATTTTGGTCCCTTAATTTATTGGTTTGATTCATTTTAGTCGTCTTATTTTTTGTTGGTTCAATTTGGTCCCTAATTCTTTAAAATGGTTGAATTTGTCCCTGCCATTAAGTTGACACGTTAACACCGTTTCCATACATGCCACGTGTCATTTTGTGGAATTTTGTAATTTTTGTAATTTTTTTTTCATTTTTAATTTTTTAAAAAAAAATATTAAACTGCCACGTGTCACTTTATGGTTGTGACATGTGTCAACTTGATAATTTTTTTTTTAATTTTAATTTTTTAATTTAAAAACAAAAACAAGTGCCACGTACGTCACGATTGTGCCATGTGTTAAACTATCATTGATTGTTTTCAATTTAGTCCCTCTATTTACAATTTTGATTCAATTTACTCCTCCAATTTTTTAAAATGATTCAATTCTGTCCTCTCTTTTGAGACCAAATTAGTAATTAAGCTTAATTACAACTTATATATATATATATATATATATATATATATATATATTTATATATATATATATATATTAAAATAATTTTTTATATATATTTATAGATCAAATTACTCCTTCTAACTATTCAAATTATTATTTTTTTTACATGTGTACAAATTTTGAAGTGTGAAAAATTACAAGTAAAAAATGTAAAAAATAAAAAAAAACATGAGTATTTAGGGAGAGATTTGATGTATAAATGATAAAAAAATTATTTTAATATGAATGTATAAATTGTAATTAAGTTTAATTATTAACTTGGTATCAAATTGGAGATGACAAAATTGAATCATTTAAAAAAATTGGAGGACTAAATTGAATCAAAAATTCAAATGGAGGGACTAAATTGAAAACAACCAAGATTAGCTTGACACGTGGCACAATCGTGACATGCCACGTGGCATTATTATTTTTTAAATAAAAAAATCTCAATTTGACACGTGTCACAACCTAACACGTGGCAGTTTAATATTTTAAAAAAATTACAAAATTCCACAAAATGACACGTGGCATGTACGGAAACGGTGTTAACATCAACTTAACGGCAGAAACCAAATTGAACCATTTTAAAAAATTAGAGGACCAAATTGAACGAACAAAAAATAAAGAGACCAAAATGAACCAAACCAACAAATTAGGAGACCAAAATGATAATTAAGCCTATTGGGAATTTTCTTTTGCAATCTTGTTTTGGTTGAAATACGACTCTTTTATAGTTTGTCATAGAATAATGCCTTGGATTCTTAAGCACAACTTGTGTATATGTTTACATATTTGCAGTAAAACTCAATTTAATTTTTTTTTTTAAGAAATTTATTTGTGTGAATAAGTCGCGATCGGCGAATTTGGTTGTAGAGAATAAAGAACAGTACATAATGTTGTTGTGCTTATGGTTATCAATTTGATTTTTTTTTTTACGATAGGTATCATCTGCCTATGTTTTGTGAAATATATTTTTTTTTTGATTTTGTATTTCTTTATCATGGTTTTTTGTGATCCTTTAAATTTTGTATTTTTCATT
>Ga0214542_1006955_pt1 | contig 20126 bp, 10 predicted proteins | sample CNSS1metaG_FD_160096 | JGI IMG/M metagenome (GOLD analysis project Ga0214542, IMG submission 160096) | Root nodule microbial communities from cowpea collected in UCLA plant growth center, Los Angeles, California, USA - CNSS1 | ecosystem: Host-associated > Plants > Roots > Nodule | place: USA...
ATGCCAAAGCCAAATCAATGTTCCACCATTTAACCAATTCATGTTTCATGATGATTAATATAATTTTATGATTATATTATCACTCAACATGCTCTAGCATATTATTAAAACAATAATAATTAAATAAAACACAAACAACATGCATAGGACTTAAACCCAAGTCCTCTCACACAATAAAATACTCTCAACCATTTGAGCTAGCACTTTTTCACGTCATAATTATCCGCATTAAATGCCTTAAAGGCTCCTACTACCCGCATTTCTTAAATAATTATTTAATTAATTATTTAAATTCCTCGGGTCTTACAGAAGTTTCCTGCAGAACTTAGTTAGTAGTTTTATTATTGTTTATAAAACCACATTTATATTGATTTACTTTGGTTTGTTGTTGTGTACTATTTGTTCAGATAAGGGATTGTTCTGATCAAGATCCATTTTGCGAATGAGTTAGTAAGGTATGAAGTTTTTTTTTTCAATTTCTTCCTCATTTTCAAAGATCTCATAGTTTCTATTTTGTAGTTTTCAATATAAAGGATCGTGTGAAGCATACACAAATGAAGAATTTTTGGCAAGGCTTTAAAGCAGAAATAAAAAGATCATTTTCATATTGATTGCATATTTGTGGGTCTCTAATTGTTGAACATGATATTAGAATTTAAACTAGAGACAACTAATGGATTGTGCATCTAGACATAGAGTAGATCATTGGTCATTCATAACATCAAAATTTTGATCATTGATGCGAACTTATAATAAAAATTGCTAAGACACTAGGGTTTTTATTATCAAGTTTAGACTTGTTGCTAAGACATTAAGGTTTGTTACATAAGATGTGAATGCTAAAGTAGGAATTAGAATAATATTGTTTGATGTTTTTGCTTTGAATTGGACCATGAAACCCAATCCCAATGAAGCCTTTATCATATATTGTTGCACACCATATGTTTGATAAAAATAAAAAAAGAGTTTTGTTTTTGTTTTTTGTGAAATTTGTTATCTAATTGAATTATGAATTGCAAGAGTTGTCAAGTGTTTTCACAAGTCTCTTGGGAAACGATACTTGAACTTTCCACTTTATTACTTGTACAATTTGGTACACTTGCCAATCCTGTAACAATAACTTATCAGAGTCCAATATTAATGCATGTATCTGAATAATTGATTCATAACTTTATGTCTTTGTATGAAATAGGATGTTCAATTATGTATGACTTAAGTAATTGGATTCTTGAATGATTATCTTTTATGACATTAGCTTACGCTTTTCTCTTGTGTCTTGTTTGTCTGGTTTTGTTTTCTGTTGCAATGATCACATGATTGGAGTGAGCAAATGAGGATCTTGTAGCTAGACCAATGCAAGGAGGGGATGATGCAATTGTTTAGATAGATTCTTTAGGACTCCTATGCTTATATTTTGAAAAACTCCAAACTCTTAGATTGTCATGTACAAAAGTTGTATTTCAGCTTATCTTATTTTGGGATGACTGTAATATGATATTTACATTTTAGTATTCTATGCTTTAATTTTTATCAACTATGAAATTTTTTGTTTAATGGTTTTAGACTATTAAATGATATGTTACATGAACCATTCAAGTAATACATTACATAAAAGTTAATCTTTTAAATAATTTTTTATTTTTATTTTTAAATTTTTTAAAGTGCAGACAACAAGATAAGTGGTCCGACCCAAAGTGGTCTAGGAAGTTGAAAAAATCAACTTGGTCTAGAGACCTAAATCTACTTTGTCATCCCTAATTTGAAGCGATCTTGATGGAAGATAAAAACTACAAAAGTCAAGATAATATTTTCTTTAAAAAAGAAAATTTAAAATGATAATTTATTTATATAAAAAATTTGAAATGGTTTATGACAAAATATATTGTTTAGATAAAAGAATTTAAAAGAAAAATAAATAAATTTTATAATTTTATTAGAGTATTTAGGTTCTTGAAATTAGAGGATTTCAAGTAACATTTAAAAGGTAAAAATTTAAATTCTTCATATTATCAAATTTTTATTTTTTTTCTTTTCATATTTTTCCTTAGGCCAATTTTTGTTTAACCGTAATCAACTTGATTAAGACGGAGACATGGTTAAGATAATTATTTTTTATTGATGTCAATTAAGACTTTTTTGTTTGTTTTATGTTGATAGAAGTTATTTTGTAATTTAAATTGTAAGCATCATGTTTTTTGTATTATCGTCATTGTAGACCACTCTTCTTTATTGTTTGATGTTACTTAAAAGTTTTCCGCCCATGTTGGAGATTGTATGTGTTTTAGATTTTTCAACTAATGTGTCATGATTTTGTATTTTTTTAATCATCGATATTGATGTTAGTTTTCATTAATAGCTTGTTAGGATTTCTTTTTTCAATCTTATTTGGGAAAATTTTCAACAAGTGTTAATTAGGATTTTTTTATTGATGTCAATTGGTGAAACTTGTCACTCCACGTCAATAAAAAAATTGACAAATATTAACCTAAATAATTGTATTTAACATCAATTAAAAACAATATTGACTAACATTAATTTGAAAAAAAAAATAGTTTCTCACATGTCAATTATTTTTGTTTTTTTTGACAATTTTTTTTAAAAAAATATCAATGTAACGTCCCATTTATTTAATAACATAATTAATTAAAACATCACACAAGGTAAGTATAAATATCACTCTTACAACAAAGTCCCAAATACTTAGAGAGAAGTCTAATGCACACCACGATGCCATAGATTAAACAAGATAAAAGTCGAACAATACATTAAATGAATTCTCAAGGAGCGAAGTAAAACATGGGCTACGACCCTAACAGGGAACTCGAAGAAGCGGGATCCGACCCACGACGAGTTAAGCAGCAAAATCTCTATTACCCTGTTGACCACGAGGAGTTCTCGCATTTGCTCACATCAATAAATTGATGATCATCACAAAAACAGAAAACCACACATAGAACATACAAACAAGTAGAAAGGGTAAGCTAGAGTAGAAAAACATTTTTATCATACAATCGCATACACTTTCATAGCCCAAGGTACATATATCAACCAATCATGTTATGACTCGCAAATAAGCCTCTACGACTCAAGACACGACTTATTCGGATACATATAATTAGTCGGATTCACCGGATGCTTGCACTTGTGGTGGCCTCTATTGCTCTACCGAGCTAATTGTCAAAGGGTCTCATTCTACCGCTCACAAAGTTAGCCTTAAAGTGTCTCAGGCCTCCTGCTACTCTCACCACTTGAGTCAGTACATTCTACGTGAGACTAACTGACTCTTTAGAGTGTCACAATGCAATCCTTATCTTGAATCCTTACTAAATTATATAATGAGGCACCACCACGAAACTCCCACTAACAAGGGTCATAGAATTACGTCCTGACCATAAGGCACCACCATGCAACCAACGTGGAATTATGCCCTGACCAATGAGGCACCACCTTGAGATATCACCTAGAGATTCATGGAATTACGCCCTAACCAATGAGGCACCACCACGAAACCATCATGGAATTACGTCCTGATCAATGAGGCACCACCATGAGATCTCACCTAGAGATTCATGGAATTACGTCCTGACCAATGAAGGCAATACCAATTAAATCAAATAGGATCCCCCATGGAATCTCCTATATTCTCACACAAGCATTTGAAGACACATATTAAAATCATACAACATATTTCTCTCTTGGAAAATAACTAATTCTTATATTTTTTATCTAATCCAACTTAACAACACATTATGCAAACAATTTGGAATTTTATAAATAAAACTGCAGCTTGTGTAAAGCTCCAAAAATTTTGTATTTATATTCAAATTAAATATGATTGAATCAAGAACCAAATGAAACAAGAACCAACTTAATTGAATAACTATAAAGAAAGTTATGCACCAAACAAGCAACAAAGGTCAATCCTGTCAACAACCAAATTACAGTGATTTTGCGATAAAAACTTCTCTCACTACAGAGCTTTGATTTAAGATCTGACCAGTTAAAGTCAAGAACTATGTGTTACGAATTAGTTGTTGAAATATCAGCTTGCTCCAACGGTTAACAAAGTAGCAACCTTCATTTTACGAAAAGTATGCAGTGTTGTGAACAACCGAACTACAATGACCTTGCGATAAAAGCTTCTCTCACTATAGAGCTCCGATTCAAGATCTGATCGGTCAAAGTCAAGAACTATGTGTTAAGAATCAGCTGTTAAAATATCAGCTCGATCCAACGGTTAACAAAGTAGGAACCTTCCTTTTATGAAAAGTGTGCAGTGTAGAAAAAAAAGTAGCGCCACATCAATCAAACACATTCATACCAGAACGAAAATAAGTACACTGTGTTTCAAAGAAAAGGAGTTCTAGCTTCCCTTACCTGGACAGAGGATAGCAAATACCACGAGCACACTACGAAAGAGCACCATAGCTCCAGGAACAACTTGGTGAGGTGGAACCGAAGTGGAGTTCAACTAGCTTGATGAAGAACGGGGCCAAACCCTAGCAGAAGGTGGTTGCAGTTCTAAGAGAGGGGGAAGAAGTTGCTTTTTTGAAAAAATGAGTGGAATGAGATGGTTAGGGCAGTTTAGGGTGGACACCCTATGGGTCAGCCCTTAGACCCAACAGATGGGACTAGGCTCTTTAAATTTTAGGGGAGAAAAAAAGGGTTTTACAATCAACCAATATCCACTAAAAAAATCAAGATATTTTGTTATCACTAATAATTATTTAATATTTAAATGAGTTTTTACATTTAATAATAATTGAAATATTTTATCTAAACCAAAAAATTATAATTCCCTAAATTCAAATTAATTTATTGAAAAAAAAATCATTTAAACATAAAAAAATTAAAATAATGTTAAAGTAAATTTAATATATTTAAATAACTTGAAAATTACGAAATTTTTAATCCAAACAATCCAACAATAAGTTAGAAAAAAGACAATGGAACTTGAAAATTTTCGTATCACCTTTCTTAGTATACTCTTCAAGAGTGGCACTATCAACTTTTTTATAAAATAATTATAATAATGTCAACACTTTTAAGAGTATTATATACAAACGCTTAATTTTTTTTCAAATTTGTTAATATTGAAGAGAATAATCACATTGAAAATATGGAAAAGGTAAATAGTTGAGTCATAATAATCAACTCGGGTCAAAGTAGAGATTCCTTTTATATTTGTTTCATTAACACTTAATGTATTTAAAGTTGTAGGGTAGACCTACAACCTCGTTAAGAAATTGGTTTAGGACAAAAGTAGTAGTTAACTTATTTTTCTTATGAACTAATTATCATTCAATTTTCTACCAAAATCCCTTTTAGCTTAAGTTGTTATTTAGATGTTTTTTTTAAAGCTGTTGTACATTACTTGGTCCTAAATTTATCATAAAACATTATTTGACATAATTGAATAAGATAAAGCTATTCAAGCGTGAATTTTGATACTTTGGGTTGGGTTCCCAATCATTTTACTACAAATATTTAACATAGTTAAGCTTATTTTGTCTCACTATTTAACATACTATTTAATATAAGTGAAGATGTGTTTTTTTAGGTTAAGAAAGATGTTTATTTTTGCAACCTTTGGAAGAGAGAAAAGTTGTTGGCCTATCCATCGAGCCGCATCAATAAAATTATGATTTTCATTTTTATCATTGTTGGATCTGGCATTAACTTTGATAGAAGGTTTGCAAAATAGGGTTCTTCATTTTGATCATTGAGATTGTCAATTGCAAATTTGTGGTAAGATAGATTAGTCTCGCTCTGTTGCTCTTTTTTATGTTTCTCTTTCTTTTTTTATTCTTATTTGAGAGCATTATTGTTTTCATGTATTAGTTGGTTATAAGCACTCGTTTATGCTTTTTTATTTGACTCTTTTGTACTTATATTTGATCTTAATTTACTGGTGTGTACCCATGGGTTTTTATTTCTCACTGAGTCACTAAGAGAGTTTTCCCACATTAAAATTATTGGTATTCTCTCTTTGTGATTATTATTGCCTTTTTTATCTATTATTTTTGCTCTTCATAGATTCTTTCAAGTTTGGGGGAATTATTTTTGCTGATACTTTGGTATTTTTAGTTGCTATTTTGTTATTTCCTCAAACATATTGGCATTAGGTTTGATGCTACATTTACTTGCTTGAATGATGAAGGAAGATACAAAGATGATTACTTTAAATGGTACAAATTATCATTTCTGGAAGGCCAGATGAAAGACATGTGCAAAAAGGACATTCTAAAACAGGATATTAAATCGATTATGCGAAAACCATATAAAAAAAACGCGGTGGCAAACTTGTAAATACTAGGAAGCATATAAGATCGGTTGAATTTTTAATCGATCTAATATATAAATTTTAAATCGGTTATGTATATAACCGATCTAATACTCTTCGCAGATTTAACAAAAACGTGAAAACCCTATTCATTGTCACAATAACTTCTCCGCTTTCTTTTCTTCCTCGTTGCTCACCACTAGACCTTATCACCACTGCTCCGCTCCACTGCTCGCGCCTCTGCCGCTGCTCGCTCGCCTCCGCCACTGCTCACGTCTCACTGCTGCTCGCTCGCCTCTGCTTGCTTCTCGCTCGCCTCCGCTTGCTGCTCGCTCGCCTCAGCTGATACGTCTCGCGTCGCACCTCCACCGCTGCTCGCGTCGCGCCTCCGCCGCTGCTCGCATCGCGCCTCCGTCGTTGCTCGCGTCGCGCCTCCACCGCTGCTCACTCGCCTCCGCTTGCTGCTCGCTCGCCTCCACTGCTCACGTCTCGCGTCGCGCCTCCGCCGCTGCTCGCGCCTCTGCCCTATTTATCTATTTTTTTTTCTTGATTTGGGTTTATTCCAAGGATGATTAGGGGTAGGTTAAGGGCCTGTTGAGACTATATAGAGATGCTCAGATGAATATTTAATTTTTTTTAATGATTTACTTTTTAGTGTTCATTTTGATTTGGGAATGGAAATTTGAAATTTTGTGGAGATGTTTTCTTTTTTGGTGTAATTTGTATCGATTATTTGTCTTTAATTGTTGTGTATGCATATTGAATTTCAGTCATTTAAGTTGAGACAAGGAGTGTGAGTGCACGTCTGATTTTTCTTCCCAGTTTAAAGTATTAGATTGGTTGTTTTAGAACTGATCTAATATCTCTTATACATATTACATCGTTGTATATTAGATCGGTTACGGAACCGATTTAATATGCGTTCCAGAACTGATCTAAAATATATATTTTACACTAGTGATGTTGTTTGTGAAGAAATCAAATCTTCTTGTCTTTGCTACACAAAATTTGGATTCTATGCCTAATGAAGAATGGGACTTTGAGCACCAACATGTGTGTGATTTTAGTTAGCAATATGTAAAAGACAATGTTTATAATTATTAGAGCTGTCAAAACGGGTAACCCGACTCGACCTACCACAGGTTGATGATTTAGTGAGCCAACCTAACCCGGTTCACTTTTTAGCGAGCCAAAAAAATTCGAACCTGGCCCGACCCACCACGGGTTGGCGGGTTAAACGGGTTGGCTCACGGGTTCACTTAATTAAAAAAAATTATTTATTTTTTCAGTCAAAACTAAATTGTAATTGTAATTAAAATCTAAATAAACTTTAATACAATCCAAATACAAACCAAAATAAAAAAAATACAAATTATTTATGTTTTGGATAAAAAACAACCTAACATGACCCAAATGTAAAGCCCAACTTAATAAAAATAAATTAAAAACACATGTGTGACCCTTTTATGTACGGGTTGGTGAGCCAACCCGGCTCACTACTAGTTCAACCCGGATGAGCCGGGTTCTAAATGAGCCGGGTCAAAAATCAACCCGTATTGAAATTTGTAAAAAAATTTCAACCCAACCCGACCCAAACCCGTGGTGAGTCGGGTTGGCTCGCGAGTTCCAACCCATTTTGAAAGCTCTAATAATCATATTGTTAAGGAGAAACATGCTACAACTTAGTGAACAAGATTGAGTCTTTGTATGCTTCTAATAATAAATTATATTTGTTGAATTGCTTGATGAATTTGTGGTACATGGAGAGTTCTTCCATTTTAGATTATTTAAATGAGTTTCAAGGGCTCCTAGATCAATTGTCAAGAATGTGTATCAATTTTGATGATGAAGTTTTGGGATTATGTCTACTGAATTACTCTACTAGAGTCTTGGAAGATATTTTGGGTTCAATTACCAACTCAACCCCTATAATGGCATTATTTCTTTCTAGATAACAAAGAGTGGTTCTCTTAATGAAGAGATGTGATAAGGAAGGCATAAGGTTTTTCATCTCAGTCTAAGGTGCTTGTTAAAAAAAAATGGGGAGAGAAGTTAGAAAAAGAAACCAAAGGAGGTAAAGAAAAAAGCAAGAGCAAGTCCAAGTCAAGATATAAGAATGTGGAGTGTTATTATTGTATAAAATTGAGCACATTCAAAAATATTATTTTAAGAGGAAAAGGAGAATAAAGACAAGAAGGGTAAGCAAATAGAGAATGATCATGATGATGATGATCATGTTACTTGATCACAACATTTTGGTTACACAAAATATTGATCAAAATTTAACAAATTAACTAAACTTAATGCAATATTGTTGGTCTCTTGGCAAGCATACCAAAAGTCAAGTGTAGTATAATGATTTAAAGTAGGAGTGTCGTACCCATAAGAAACGGATTCAGTTAAAATAAATAATTATCTCGATCAGCATATATATACAAAAATTTTAATTTGATAAATCATTGGTAGTTAAACTAATTTGCATAAACAGAATACAATAAAAGCAGAAAAATAGATAAAAGACTAATAAGAAAAACTGGGATTGAATTTCATCTATCTCCCTTGTCTGTAATCTGGATGAATATAATACATAACATATTAAAATACCAATATTGATGCACACTCAAAAATCATTTATATCGATCCCTCGCGTATAAAATTCATAAGATTAGTTCCCTGAATATTGATTCCTCACATATTCAGCAAACTATCCAGCATTACAGTCGAGTGTTAAAAGCAATTGATATATTGAGATCTATTACTAGCATCAAAATATATCAAGTATTATTGTTCAAATCAGATTTTCAGAAATACTTTCCAGTCAGATCTAAAAATCAATATCAAAACATCTATTGATCAGATAGAATCAAGCACTAAGAACAGAACAATAATACCAATATTGAGTAAAATAGAAATGTTATATATAAATATCACCAGATTACATCAAAGTTTGAGTAGATTACATTCAATCCCAAAGGAGAAGATTAGCCACTCATGGTAGCTATCAAATCCTAAGAACTAAGAAGAAGAAGAAGAAAATATGAACGGTGTTTGCTCGTGGTTGCAGCTCTGCAGCAAGTCTGTATTCTCCAAAATCCCAGCTAATTTTCACTTTCTGATTCACGATGTATTTATACTCCACGAAGATCTCGCTCAAGCTACCTGAGTCTCGCTTGAGCGAGACAGAATACTTCAAGCTAAAGGAAGGCTCTCGCTTGGGCGAGAAGTGCTGAAGCAAAGATCTCGCTTAGGCGAGCAAGAGTACTTCGAGCTGAAAAAAGGGTCTCGCTTAGGCGAGATTGGCAGCATCAGATCTCGCTTAGGCGAGATTGGCATCATCAGATCTCGCTTAGGCAAGAATGGCGGTAAGAGATGGTCTCCACTACAGAAGCTCTCGCTTAGGCGAGGTCCTTCTTCGCTTAGGCGAGATTGGCGGCAGTGGCTTTAGCTTGAGCGAGCTTGTTTTGGTTTGAGCGACCTTGACAACATTTCTTCCCTATTTTCTCTATTTCTTGCTTTCTCCTTTGCTCCTCTTAAGTTATTTCCTCTCTCTACTCTATTGTACCTGAAATTTACACAAAACAGGGATCAAGTGACTTCTTTTCAACAAAAACTTGGAAGCTCATTCTTTTCTAGATTTAGGGAGAATCAATCATGATATAAACACAAATTACAAATAGAAGTGCCAACATTTCATATGAAAATTACTCATTTTTTGGCACTTATCAACTCCCCCAACCTAGCATCTTGCTTGTCCTCAAGCAAAGTAATATGATGTAACAACCCATCAAAACTCAAATTCTGAAATTGGTTATTGAGAAATCATTTTCACAGTTTCTTACCACACAACTTTTGCTTTCCAAACCACAGATTTGAAATCAGAAGCAAATGGTGAATCCAATTATCAAACAACAGTAGGATAAGAGTGCAACCAATTTTTCAGGAAAACTAATTGTAAGAACAAGTGATTCTAACTAAGGAAATTCTCTCTTAAATCTCACAGGCATGTGTCTCTCTCATTTTTCACTGAATTTGAATAAACCAAAATTGCTAGTCATTTTCAATCCAACCATAAACACACAATCAACATGGATCTTAAGGTCTTTTCAAGGTTGTAATGAGGCTAGGCTTTCAAGAATAATGGGTTTTCAAGATCACAAAAGCAAAACTTAGAAAAGAGAGCATAGCTACAATTCAAACCCAATTTTAATTCTACTCTCCATTCCTCACAATTCAGACCTCAATACACCAAGTTTCTTTTTCATTCATAATTCACTCTTATCTCTTTTTGTTCTTTTCTTTTCTTTCCTTTCTTTTTTAGTAAATATATACATTCCTACTCAATACTAAAGAGTGAATTATGATACTCATCCCTTTTCTTCCTTGAGTGCAATTCTACCAACCAATTACCCTTACAGTTGAATAAAATGCACCTATGCTCTCTATCCCTAAGTGTGCAAAGGGAAAGGATAGTAATTCAAGTTAAGGTTAAGGTGCATAATTCAAACAATTAGGCTCAAATGGGCTATCAACAAAGGATGATTATTTACAGGTTGGCTATTTGGCACTGAGTTATAAATTCAACAAAATTGCCTTAATCTTTTCGATGCTTCAAATGTGATGTTATCAAATGAAAACTCAAGCAATATCAACTTGTCAACAAACAATGGAAACACTCAAGCTGTTTAAGGATTCACACACTCACTGGGTTTTCTGGTTTATTTCCTTGGTATCCCACTTGTTGTTACAACTGGTTATCTTGACTAACTATCTAGCACTAATATCCTAATCCTATTTAATTATGAACTCAACCAAAATTTTCCTCTTTCTCCTCTGTGTTTAGTTCACTCAGTTGTTCTAGACTCAGGATACTCACTGAAATCAGATTTCTCTTTAACCAATTTCCTCAAGAAAGATTTTCAAAATGATTCCCAAAAAGTTTTAGCTGTCTCTAAGTATTATGCACAAAATACTAAGCCAAAAAGTAAAGTTAAATAGTTAATTAACTAAATAATATAGCATTCTAGCTAAAACAACTAAATCAAAATAGTACTAATTACATAAATACTGCAAAATACTAAAAGAAAAAGAACAATGAAACCGTATTTATAGAGTTTTGAAGAGTGGAATGGTGATGTGAATCAATCTCCTCCAAAATCAATCTCCTCCTCAATGTCCACTCCATCTGTGTCAGCAGCAAAGTCATCTCTATCCACAGCTCCTGATGGTCCCTCACCTGCAGTAGGTTCACTTCCCCCCGACAAAATAGGACTGTCCCCAGGCCACTGTAAATAAGTCAAGAAATCTGGTGGAGTCATGCTTGGGTATGGTCCGCGGACATTCTGATAGAGGTAATTTTGAAGGTGGAGTTTTCCTCTATGAATGGAAGCATTTTGCTGGTGGGTGTGCTCCATCTGCAACCTCAGATATCTCATCTGCTCAAGCAATTCATTATTCATGTTGAGCTAAGGTTGCCGTGTGGGCCCTGTTTATTGTTCTTTCATTACGGGTTGGTCTTCAGCTTGTTGGTCCAACTGGGGCTCTTCTAGCTGCTCCAAGTCCTCTGGGTGGGTACAAAAATGTTCAATTAATCTCTTGGTGATTTACAGTCGTATCTTTTTAGTTAACTCCACCTCCACCCCTTGATCTTGGGAAAGAGATGTGATTAAAGCCGAAAAACCCAAAACACCTTTTGCCTTTTCATTCCTTGTGTTGACTTCATATCTCACAAATTTGTGGATTTCTTCAGATATAATGGTGGCCACGTCAACAGTGAGATCTTCCCTCATTATGCAATAAAGGAGATGACATCTAGGCACATTCAAGTTTGACACATGGCCAATAGGCACTATGTTTGCAAGTAAGAATGTGGTCCAGACTTGGGCTAAGGTTTTCATATCCCCTCTTAGAATTCTGAGAGGATTTCCAGTGGGCCCGACTTGATAAGATCGATTGGTAGTGCATATAAGGAGTGCCACTTCATTTTCATCATAAGGTTCATGACTCCTCCTTTTTCAAATTTAGGAAGCGGGTCAGCCAACTTCATCCAGTTCCTCTTGATAAGGCCATTCAAGAGTGGATCATATTCGTCCGGGATTAGTACCACCTTTCTTTCTTTGATAAAGACCCAGTTCTTTATCTTCTCATACCGTTATTGTCTTTGGGGGTCTCTAAACAAATTGCTATTTGGCCTTTCAGGAGAGCAACTTCTTGTGGATCTTCTCTTCTTCCCTCTAGGTTCAGTGGGGGGAAAGTCGAGATGTTGTTTTGGTTCTAGCCATTAATCTTGAAGTGAAACTAGCAAAGAGAGGAAGAGATTTGTGATCTAAAATGCAGAGAAAAGAGTGAGTGAAGGCGCGCTCAAAACTGAAGAAGGGACAATGTGAGCGTGATGTGGGTGAGAGTTTGGGAGAAAAGAAAATGAGTGATTTCTGCCAATGTTCCTGCCTTAAGCGCGATTTCTCGCTCAAGCAACAGAGTCTCGCTTAAGTGAGATGAGCGTGTGCAGAAACATTAAAGAGTCTCGCGTAGGCGGGACTGTTTCGCCCAAACCTGTCTTGGTACAGGGCATTGTCGCCCAAGCGAGCCACTACTCGCTTAAGCGAGTATATCAGTAAAAATTGTTGGCTCAGGTTCTGCATATCTCGCCCAGGCGAGACATGTTTAGCTTGGGCGAGATTTTTGTGCAGTTTTGAGAATTCTCAAAATTTTCACTTTTCAAAATTTTGTTCAGTTTCACTCAACCATTCCATGATCCTTTCAGTCCAATTAACTTATAAACACACACCAAACCATACTTCAATCAATCCTCCATCATTCCAAAAGGTTTCATATCAACAAACTCAAAATCAAGCTTTTAAACTCAAATTTCACAATTTGGCCAAAACAAGGCAATTTTTAGCATTCAATGAACTCAATTCTGGTACCAAAACTCATCCCCATGCTTAAAACACCAGTTTTGTTTAAAAACACAAAAAATGCATGGTTTGCCATATTTAGATGATTTGATGCTAAAAACTCACATTTTTACACACAAACATAGAACTATAACACAAACACATAATTACATACACAAACACATTTAATCACACAAGATGAAATTGAAGTGCAAGAACATAATCAAAACATCGGGTTTCCTTCCAGGAAGCACTTGTTTAACATCACGAGCCTTACGCCTGTTTCATTTAAGGTTCGTCCAGTTGAATGATTGTGGCGAGCCTATCAATCTCACCATCAAAGTAGGGCTTCAACCTTTGCCCGTCTACAACCCAGCTTCTTTGTGATTCAGGATCCTCAACTCAATGGCTCCATAAGGTTTCACATTTTTTATAAGAAATGGTCCTGACCACTTTGATTTTAGCTTTCCAGGGAATAATCTCAACCTGGAGTTGAACAATAGCACTGATTGTTCAGGATAAAATTCTCTTTTGAGAATTTTCTTGTCATGATAAGCTTTCATCTTTCTCTTGTAGAGTTTAGAGGACTCATAAGCGCTGAGTCTCATTTCCTCCAATTCTTATAGCTGTAATTTTCTTTTCTCTCCTGCTGCCTTATCATCATGAACACCAATTAAAGCTTTTTTTAAAGGGTTTGCTTTTGTCACTTGCTTCCTAGCTGATAAAAAAGTTTCATCTATCACATCCACTTTGAAACATTATTGTTTGTCTTTAGTGTCTTGCATTGCCTCGAATACATTAAAGTTAACTTCATCATCCTGCACTCTAACCTTCAATTTGCCATCATCAACATCAATAATGACCTTGGCTATTTTCATGAAAGGTCTTCCCAGTATCAGAGGGACTTCAATGTCTTCCTCAATATCCATCACAACAAAATCGACTGGGAATATAAATTTGTCAACTTTAACTAAGACATCCTCTACCACTCCATATGGATACTTCAAAGATCTATCAGCTAATTGTAATGTAATCCTTGCAGGCTTTACTTCCAGATCTCATATTCTTCGTAACATAGACAGAGGCATCAAATTTATACTTGCACCCAAGTTGAGCAATGCTTTATCTACTGGCAATGTTCCAATTGTGACTGGGATAATGAAGCTTCCAGGGTCCTTTGACTTCTGAGGTAAATATTTTTGAATGATGGCACTACACCCCGCTTCAAGCTCCACTGTTTCTTCAGAAAATTTTCTTTTCTTTGTTAGGAGCTCTTTCATGAATTTTGCATAAGTTGGCATCTGCTCCATAGCATCCAAAAAAGGAATATTAATCTGCAGTCACTTGAAAATGTCCATGAATCTTGCAAACTGCCTTTCCTTGTCTTTTTTGGAAGGAGTTTGAGGGTATGGTAGGCTCTTCAACTGAGGTACCTGTTTCTCACCCTTCTCCCTCTTTTTCTCCTTATTTTTATTTTTTTCTTCTCTTTTATTTAGAAACTCTCATTTATTTTGTTCTTCCTTTCCCTCACACTCATTTTCTTCTTTCTCTATCTTGTTTTTCTCCAACACCTCCTCCTCTACAACCAGGTTGTCTCTAATCCCTTTTCCCACAATTTTACCATTCCTGGTAGTAATTGAATTACAATGCTCTCTCGGATTAGTCTGAGTGTTGGCTGAAAATTGACCAGCTTGCTGATCTGATAATTGTTTAGCCAACTGTCCAACTTGTATTTCAAGATTTCTGATTGAAGCTTTTGTATTTTTCTGATTGGTCAAAGAAGCTTGCATAAACTTTTCTAAAGTATCCTCCAGTTTAGTTGTTCTGTCATGCACCAAAGGATAATGTTGTTGCTGTTGTTGATAAGGAGGTTGTTTGTTTGAAGGACCAGCATCTTGCTTCCATCCAAAATTCTGATTTTGATTGTTTCTCCACCCCTGTGAAAAGTTATTATTGTTGGAGAAATTTCCTGGTCTTCCTTGGTTACTCACATATTGAACTTCTCCTTGTGAGCTACTCTGATAAGAACAATGACCATTTGGATGATCTCCTCCACAAAAATCACATCTCATGGGTTGTTGACTGGGAGAAGATTGCACAACTTGCAACTGCTTTGGTAATTTAGACATCTGCTTCGTCAGTGCTTCAATCTGTTGAGTCAGAATTTTATTCTAAGCTAAGATCACATTTGTAGTACTAAGATCAAGCACTCCTTTCCTCTGAATAGTTTGCCTATTATGCTGAGCTTGCTTATCTGTGGATGCTAATGCCTCAATAATTCTTGTTGCTTGCTCCGCATCTACATTCATCAATGTTCCACCTACTGCATCTAATATCATCTTGGTATCAGGCCTCAGACCATTACAGAATATGTTCAGCTGAGCAATATCTTCAACTCCGTGATTTGGGCATTTCCTCAATAACGAATTGAACCGCTCCCAAGCTTCACAAAATAGCTCATCTGGTCCTTGCCTAAATGTCAAAATATCAGCTTTGGCTGTGATGTAGCGAGATGGTGGAAAGAATCTGTTCAAGAATTTCTCCTCAACATCCTTCCAGTTGTTCAAACTCTGGTTTGGATGTGACTTAAGCCATTCCTTTGCTTTACCTGCCAAAGAAAAAGGAAACAAATGCATGTATACAGGCTCAAGATCTCCTTCTTGAAAGCCCATGGTTCCTATCAATTCATAGAATGTAGAGAGATGAGTATATGGATCTTCATTATCCATTCCAGTGAATTGATGAGAACTGATTAAGCTGAGGAAAGCTGGCTTCATCTCCAAAGTTTTGGTGGTGGGTGGTATTGCTATGCTAGAAAAATATCGTGGCCCTTGTTGCATAACATAGTCTCCAAGTGTCTTTCTGGTTGGAGCTGGTCTTTGATTCTCCATGTTTTCTAATTGAGGTATGATGGAAGTACTGGAAGATTCTTCCCTTGTCTTTCCTTGCTTCTTTTTGTTTTTTGCCTCTGTTCTTTCTAGCTGTCTTTTCTATCTCCGGGTCAAATGCTAATCGATCTTCAGAAACCTGACTTCTTAAGAGCATAAATCAAAACAACTCAAGCAAGGATTAATACAAAGGGAAAATTGAATAAACTATCTAATTAAGAAAAATATACACAAAGCTGGATGAGATAACTAAAAATTTCAAAAGAACACTGTTCCCCAGCAACGACTCCAAAAATACTTGTTGGTCCCTTGGCAAGCGTACCAAGAGTCAACTTTAGTATAATGATTTAAAGTAGGAGTGTCGAACCCACGAGGAACGGATTCAGTTAAAATAAATAATTTATCTCGATCAGCATATATATACAGAAATTTTAATTTGATAGATCATTGGTAGTTAAACTAATTTGTATAAACAGAATATAGTAAAAGCAGAAAATTAGATAAAAGACTAATAAGAAAAACTGGGATTGAATTTCATCTATCTCCCTTATCTGTAATCTGGATGAATATAATACATAACATCTGAAAATACCAATATTGATGCACACTAAAAAATCATTTATATCGATCCCTCGCGTATAAAATTCATAAGATTAGTTCCTTGAATATTGATTCCTCACATATTCAGCAAACTATCAAGCATTACGGTCGAGTGTTAAAAGCAATTGATATATTGAGATCTATTCCTAGCATCAAAATATATCAAGTATTATTGTTCAAATCAGATTTTCAGAAATACTTTCCAGTCAGATCTAAAAATCAATATCAAAACATCTATTGATCGTATAGAATCAAGCATTATGAACAGAATATAATACCAATATTGAGTAAAACAGAAATGTTATATATAAATATCACCAGATTACATCCAAGTTTGAGTAGATTACATTCAATCCCAAAGGAAAAGATTAGCCACTCATGGTAGCTATCAAATCCTAAGAACTAAGAAGAAGAAGAAGAAAATATGAACGATGTTTGCTCGTGGTTGCAGCTCTGCAGCAAGTCTGTATTCTTCTCCAAAATCCCAGCTAATTTTCACTTTTTGATTCACGGAGTATTTATACTCCATGAAGGTCTCGCTCAAGCTACTTGAGTCTCGCTTGAGCGAGACAGAATACTTCAAGCTAAAGAAAGGCTCTCGCTTGGGCGAGAAGTGCTGAAGCAAAGATCTCGCTTAGGCGAGCAAGAGTACTTCGAGCTGAAGAAAGGGTCTCGCTTAAGAAGACATCAAATTGGAACAATTTCAAGAAATTGAATGAAATAACTGTAATGTCCCAATTTAGAATAATAATTCTAATAAATAGAACGTCACATCTTTATAGTATAAAATAGAACAGTGACAGAAAGTATATAAGGATCAACCATTACAGTTATCCATAATATACTGAAAGGAATACCCAAAGGCACAGCACAATGTCTTGAACATAGACTAAACATGAAATAGTTAACAAAAGGTTGCTCATAGAGCAATGAAATTAAAATAACAGTTCACAAGGAAAAAGGGCTCAGAGCAATAAAGGATCCAGGAAGCCTAACTAAACACTACCAACATCACGATCACCGATAGTCTCCTCATCTGCTCACACCAAGGGTTTAATGATCATCGCAAAAAGAAAATCAAACAAAACAGAAACATAGAGAGAAATGGTAAGCTAAAGATAAAAAGATATTTGTATCATACAAAGGAGTAGGCCATTTCTTAAGCAGGTTATAAATAAATAAATCAGTAAGAACATAAGGCATGTAAAGTCAAACAATGCAAGACGCTGAAACTCAATTATTCGGATAAATATAATAGGATCGGATTCATTGGATGCTTGCACTAGTGGTGGCCTCTACTACTCTACAAAGCCAATGCCAATGGGTTTCACCCTACTACGCACAAGGTTAGTCCATGATCATATAGGGCCATTATCCTGTCAAAGATTAGGACCTCCTACTACTCTCACCACTTGAATCAGTCTGCTCTATGTGAGTCTAACTGATTCTTTAGAGTTTCAGGATGTAACCTTGCTTGAATCCTTATCTTATTATATACACTACAACACCACCATGAAATCTCGCCAAGAATCTCATGGAATTACGTCTAACTCATACCATATCCATGTTTCTCAATCTAAATCCACATGTTATCTCAAAACATCATAATCTCATGCCAATACTCAATCAACCCGCCAATTCATAATTCATTTCATACCAAGCATATCAATATCACATATTGATGTGCTATTCTTTTTCTGAGCGATAACTCACGTAAAGGCAAAGGAGAATTGTCTGTTATTCTCGCTTAGGCTAGAGGATTCTCGCATGGGCGAGAATAACAGTTTCTCTCATGCTCCTGCATGCAATATCAAAACCCATCCAGAAAATACATACATCATATTATCACACCATTACAATCATCACCCAAGCACTTCAATACGAAAACAAAACCAAAACAAGCAAAATATTTTAAAAACATGCAAAACCCTTGCTTCCTTTACCTCAAAACTGAAAGCAAACTACGGAAGGAAAGTTATAACGAGAACAACACCACAACTCCAAGAACAAACTAATGTGTTGAAAGATGCACATAAGAACAACAATAGGATTATAAGGATGAACCTTATACAGAACCAATGCAACCAAACTGGCAACCAAACTGAAAAGGACAAGAAAACACCAAGTTTGAGTGTTCAACTTACGTGGAGGGAGCTTTCGACTAGCTCGAAGTGGAGCTTCGTAATGCCCTAGCAGAGCTCCTGATTTAGAAAAGGGAGAAGGTGAGGGAATTGTTTTGGGGGGTGAGACAGAATGGGAAGTATGTGGGTAGCTGAAGGGATCATGGAAAACAAGATGGGTTGCCCTTGGGCCTTTTTACCAAAGTTGACTCAACTCTTTAACATAGAAAACGGGGTCTTACAATAACAAAAGTGAATGAATAAACTAATTTTTAAAATGTTCAATTGAATTTAAACCAAAAAATAATGAAAAAATTAAACATAAATTTAGTATCAATTAAATTAAAGTGCTGAAATAGATATAACCTTAATTTGATTGGAACCAAATAAAAAATAAAACTTAATGCATGCGGAGTTAAAAAATAATAAGAAACTAAAAATATAGATGCAATTTAATTAAAACAAATTAGATTGGAGGAATTGAATAGGCTAAAAAATAAATTAGATTCCAAATTTTATTATGAATTAAATTAAGTGTGGTGGTGAGTGATGTGTATCTAAGTGAATTTGGAAAATTGGGAGTGAATATAAATAAAATTATGGATGCAATTGTGGAATAAAAGGTAAAATAAAAATAAAAATAAAAATAAAGTCAAGTACTGGATTTAAATAAAATGACTAAACATGTAGCTAAAAGAGATTAGAGTGAGAACATGAACAAATAAAACAATTTGGATCATATAAAGTTAGAAGATTAAATAGAAAATGTAAAATATTTTAATAAGAGAACTAATTGAAAAGTTGCATAAACTCCTTATTATTTGACTCAAAGTAACAATACAACTCAAAATTCTAAGAAAATAAGGGAGAAAGAAGGGAGGATTTTTGCTATAACCCAGGGTGTCTTGTGCTTTTTGTCCTAGTATGTATTTATTGAGGACTAACCAAGAGCACTACTACTAAAAAAATATTAGAATTAATTACAATGAAATAAAAGTGATTGGAACAACTCAATTTTTTTCCTAATTTGAATGAGCCACGGAATATATTGTATTTAATTCTTAAAATCAAATCTTTGAAAATAAAATTGATTGGAGTCATTTAGCTTTTTCCTAATTTGAATGATCCACAGGATATATTGCATTTAATTCTTGAAAAAATATGTTGGCCTTTAATTAAGCTAAATTGGCTTATAGTAATTAATTTGATTAATTCACAATCTTCATCAGTTGGCTCTTTGAATCATTGGTCATCCATATTTCCAATAGGTTGCATAAGATTGGACCTTAATTTCCATCATTTTGGCTCATTTAAATAATCTCATAATACCTTTCTCATATAT
>Ga0214542_1006956_pt1 | contig 20124 bp, 14 predicted proteins | sample CNSS1metaG_FD_160096 | JGI IMG/M metagenome (GOLD analysis project Ga0214542, IMG submission 160096) | Root nodule microbial communities from cowpea collected in UCLA plant growth center, Los Angeles, California, USA - CNSS1 | ecosystem: Host-associated > Plants > Roots > Nodule | place: USA...
CTAAATAGAAAACGTGTGGCTATTAGAAAATGTGAGGGGTACACGATTTCTTTAAGAAAACGTGTGGGGGGGTGCACGTTTTCTTTAAAACCAATTTTTTTTCTTTTCGCACCCCAACCCACTCCTTTCGATTATGGAAACTTAAACGCTTATATATCCATGCACACTACCATTGGTTCTTCTATATATACTTCTCTGCATACCAAGCTTCACATCTCAAATCTCCTAATCTATATTTTCATACCAACATGTTCACAATGAGTTCGTGGAATTATGGAGGATCTTCTTCGTCTAATCCAATCGAAGACGAACCTGTCATTCCAGACATTGTCGAAGAGTTTACTTCCGATGATTTTTATGAAGACAATGCAGACGATCAAGAAATTGTTCTGGTTCCTACTATGGATTACAATCCGTATGGGGAATTCGATTCAAAAGAGGCAACGGTGTCTGCCATCAAACATTATCACATCACCAATGGATACAACTTCAATGTGGTAGAATCAAAACCGCATATTTATGTTGCGCGATGCATCCATTACAACAATGGATGTCAATGGCGTCTGAGGGCTAGGTATAGTAAAATCAAACATCATTGGGAAATCAAGTCCATTGATGGTACACATACTTGTTTCTCTACATTAATTTCACAAGATCACTGCAATCTGGATTCCACCCAAATTGCTTCCATTGTTTTTCATTTGGTACGCACAAATCCAAGCATTCGCATCAAAAGCTTGGTCGCTGACATCAAAAGTCGTTACAGATACACGGTCACATATAGAAGAGCATGGATTGCGAAGGAAAAAGTAATTACAATGGAGTATGGTGATTGAGATCAATCTTATAATGAAGTTTCCAGATGGTTACTAGCTGCCCAACAAACCAATCCTGGGACAACTTTTCAACTTTCCGGTCCTCCAGTTAATGTTGATGCTGAGGATGAGACATCCACATACATTATGGAACGTTGCTTTTGGGCATTTGGACCATGCATTGAAGATTTTAAGTATTGTAAACTTGTTGTTCAAGTGGATGGAACCTTTTTAACAGGCAAATATCATGCCACCTTGCTAACTACAATTGCTCAGGATGGAAATAGAAACATATTTCCTTTGGCATTTGCAATAGTAGAAGGTGAGACAAAAGAGGCATTGATTTAGTTTTTTCAACTACTACGAGGGCATGTAACTCCTCAACCAAATCTATGCCTAATTACTGGTAGAGGCAAGGGAATTTTGTCAGCCTTACGATCGGAAGAAGTTGACTGGGAATCAGACAATTTTCACTCTGTCTACTACATACGTTAATGTTGATGCTGAGGATGAGACATCCACATACATTATGGAACGTTGCTTTTGGGCATTTGGACCATGCATTGAAGGTTTTAAGTATTGTAAACCTGTTGTTCAAGTGGATGGAACCTTTTTAACAGGCAAATATCATGCCACCTTGCTAACTACAATTGCTCAGGATGGAAATAGAAACATATTTCCTTTGGCATTTGCAATAGTAGAAGGTGAGACAAAAGAGGCATTGATTTAGTTTTTTCAACTACTACGAGGGCATGTAACTCCTCAACCAAATCTATGCCTAATTACTGGTAGAGGCAAGGGAATTTTGTCAGCCTTACGATCGGAAGAAGTTGACTGGGAATCAGACAATTTTCACTCTGTCTACTACATACGTCATCTAGGTTCCAACTTCAACAACCGCTTCAAAAATGCCAATCTCAAGAAACAATTCATTAACTTGGGTACAACGTTTTCCTAACTTTACATTCCACATGCATAAAATATTTCCTTTAAACATAATATTTTTTCATTTCATTTTATATTTCTTTTTCACAGCTTACGAAGTCAAACAACCTACCGTGCAAGCAAAACTTTCAGCTATGAGGTCCCAATTCCCATAAGCAGTAGCTTGGATTGATAAAATCTCCTTACATAAGTGGTCTCAGGCTTATGATAGGGGGCGTAGGTACACGCACATGACAACAAACTTGGCGGACTGGATGAACTTTGCGCTTAAGGGGGCTCGGTCATTACCTATCTGTGCACTATTGAAAATTACTTTTCAAAACATAAATGCTTGGTTTGTTGAATACGGCTTAAAGACAGACTCTATGTTAAGAGATGGTCATCAATATCCAGAAGATGTCAATGTCTTGCTCCAACAAAATCACCAGAAATCCACATATTGTCATGTTCAACGCTACGATCGAGATAATTCAGAATTTGAGGTGCAAGAGATATCGAGCCCCCATCAATATCGGCCGAAACCAATCTCATTCACTGTCAGATTAAATGATTGGTGGTGTGATTGTGGTCACTTCCAAGCTAGTCGGTTACCCTGTCATCACGTCATAGCTGTTTATTCTTTTGGTCATATGCCCCTTTCAAATTTTATCGATCCAGTTTACACCCTTGATTACATAAATAAGGCTTATCAAGTCCAATTCCACCCCCTGCGAAATGAGGACTATTGGTCAACATATACATGTCCTAATTTCAATCCGGACCCCCAAACTAGGCGCAAGGCTTCCGGACGACCTACAACGACTAGGATCCATAACGAAATGGATCATCCCGTTACGGATAAGCCAGAAAAATGCTCTTATTATCGCACTGAGGGTCATCATAGGGGACAATGTCCATTTCGCCAATAATTTATACATTTTTTATTTCAATTCATTTACTTTTCAATGTTTTTTTCTTCTTTCTACAGTGTCAAAACTAAGACAATTTTTTATGAACATTAATATTTCTTATGCCTTCATCAACTATAATTTGAAATACTTTATTCTTTGATGGACCAAAAAACTGTATAAAATCATTACAAATTATTATGATTGCCTCTGTATCCAATTCTAATTTAATCACTTTTTTTAAAAAAAAAATTGGGACTGTAATCGATTACAATACCTTTGTAATCGATTACATTTCACCCGAACATAATGCATTAACCATGTAATCGATTACACTTCGTCTGTAATCGATTACATTACACCCAGAAAACTGCAACGCATGCAGTAATCGATTACAACATACGGTAATCGATTACTGCATGAAAAACGTAACCCCCCTGCATGATTTCACGTAAAAACGTACAGCCCCACAACAATTTTCTTTAAAGATCGTCCACCCCCACACGATTTTGCTTGCTGACAAATTTTGACCACAAAACTTTTCGGGGCTACACGATTTCTACATACGAAAACGTGCTTCCCCCAAACGATTTGCCCATTTCCGTAATTTTTTAAAAAAACTGCCTAGTTCCGTAATAATGCAGAGTGAATTGCCTATAAGGGAAAAAACCATAAATTTACCAATTAACAACTTTTGGAATCTCGAAAGCCCATCGTACCGTCATAGTCTAGTACCTCATCGTGGGAGTAGGGACATCCTATAACATACTGATTAGACGAATGACTCTGAATACACTCAAAGCCATGGTGTTCACACCTCACATGGCGATGAAGTTTCCAATTGATGAAGTTCCCAATCACTATGAAGGTAGACCCCAAAAAAAGCCAAAGGTTGCTACGCCTTGTAAGACTCGGGAAAATTGAGGGTATTATTGTGAAGTGATAAAAAAGTTGGGGTTTTAATGAGCACTCTTGTTGGTTTAGTGATCACGTGGCTAAAGACACATGGTATATATAAGTGCCCTAGTAAAATGCTTGTTCCATTTATTTTGTTTATTTAATTATTTATGGTATGTGAAATGCATGTTTTTATAAATTTGTGTTGTGAATAACATCATGAAAAAGTAATTGGTTCAATGGTTGGTGTGTGTGTTGGACTAGAGAGAAATCATGAAGTTAGAGTGTCGAACTAGAGAGGTGCTGTGAGTGAAAAATAAGATTGTAGAGAGAGGGATGTTGTGCGCTTCGACGGAAAAATGTAAATTTGTGGAACCAGGTAAGGGGAGTTAATCTTTCTCTTCTCTTTTGTGGATTAATGTTTGAGAGTGGTAGAGTATGCAAGTATTATGGGATCATGACGCATGTTTATTGGTTGCCTATTCTTGTTTCGTGTACAAATCATGATGCTAGAGCACATGTTTTCCTTTGCCTGTGGTTCTTGTTGTTGTATGTAGTTTGGAAGCCACTTCCGGTTGGTTGTTTGTTTTCTGGTTGAGAGGGAGATTTTATTCTATTCTCTAGAGAATGGCATTAATAAAAAACCTGTGTGAATCTCGTGCCTTGACTGCGTGGTGTACTTCTTGTTTTTGGGGCCTCATGTTGAAGAGTGTAGACCCCACGGGTTTGGTCTCAGCCCTAGCGATCACGAGGAGGATTGTTGCTATGGTTGGAGGTAGTGGCAGATCTTGGCCAAAATTTATGGGGAGCCAAAATAATATACTCAATTTATATATTTAAGATTTTTGTCACTAATTCAGGAAAAATTAATACATAATTTAATATAGCTATAATTATAAAAGAAAATACATATATCTAAATAATATTGTAATTCGTTTTTTCATATTCTTGAAATTATCAAATAATTGAATCATAACTACATTTTTTAGCTATTTTTTTCAATGTAAATAACCATATTATCTGCAAAATATTGATTTTTCATTTTACTAATATGCACATATAGATTCAAAAGTCATCACAAGCTTTTGTTCTCATCTTCACTTCTTTTTTATCAATTTTAAAAAATAAATTTATTCTTTAATTTTTTTATCAATATAGTCTATAAAACAAGTTTAAGACTAAAAAAATAATTTATTATAATTTAATCAAAAATTGAGAGACATAATTACTAAAAATAACTATGATAATCAAGTTACACTTAAAAATCCTCTATAAAAAATCACATAATACATTATTTGCTCTTCTCTTTTCATAAAAAATGAATATACAAAAGGGTAATGAGATAAAAAAAAAATAGGGCTAAATATTAAACAAGTATTGCACTACCAAGTGAGACAAAGATAATGAAAAAGATGAGGACAAAAATAAGAGAAGATAATGAGTTTCTGTTTAACTTTTTTTTTTCAGTAACAAAAGAAATCAGGTAAGAGTAAGAAATGAGTACAACACGTGAAAAAACACAAAAAAAAATATGAAAAAAAATAAAAATTATCTTAACAATATTTTTTATTATATTTAATTTTATATTGTACTATTTATTAAAATTAAATGATGTACTTTATAAAAAAATAAAAAATACCTAATTTATTTTTTTATTAATTTTCGGTATATTACTATCTAATTTAAAATGATACACATAATTTAAAACATTAAAAAATATATAATTTAAAAATTTTTAAATACATAAAACTTAAAAAAAAGTTAAAAAAGTTAGGGGCGCCGTGGCCCCCGCCCGCTCTTACGTGGCTCCGCCACTGGTTGGAGGCATGGTGCAATTCCTTGTTTTCCTTGGTTTCGTATACCACTCGTTGAGTGCTCTCTTTTTTTTTTCACTAGTTTTTCACATCTTGTGTTTAGTGCCTTAGGAGATACTTTCATTCTACAAAAGTTTTGTTGTATGTTAGTTGGGCTTATATGTTGGTTGCATGTTTTTCTTTGTGTTAGGGTTGGTTTCAGTTTTGTTTGATGCATGTGAGTTGCTCTCTTTTCAAAACCTTCTTGACGCTTGGTCGTGGGGTGTATTTGGTTTTGGAAAATGATATGGTGACATACAAAACTTTACAACTTATCTTACAACATGATGTAGCCGTGCTTTTTTACTTTATTTAATTTTTAATTAAAGTACATGTTGGGTAAGGAAATGGTTCGAAACCAAAAAGCGTTCGAACAAAAGCGATTTTGCGGAAAGCTTGGCAATTTCAACCGACTCTCTCTTGTTCTTCAACCTCTCATCTTGGTCAACCTTCCGAGAAAGTCTTGAGCCCCTACTTCTCTGAAAATCTCTCTCATTCTTCGTTTCCCCTTTTTTGTTTTAGTGGAAAGCTTTTTCTCTTACCCAACGTACAAAAGGTGAGTGTTTTGTTGTTGGTATCGATTTATCTGGAAAGGACCCATTTTTGCCATAGTTTTTACTGGCGTTAAGCGGTGGGTTTAGTCTTCCTGGTTGCCGAAAATCGGGCCTGCTTATTGGAAACTTTGTTAGTGGTAAGTAGCAATTCATTTGTTCGTTTTTGTTTACATTAATAGTTCTGTCTAATGGTGGGTCGAACAAAGGTTTTGTGTTGGCAATTTTTAATTTTTTGGGTTAGGGTTTGTTTTTATGGTTGTTTATGAGTAAAGGGAAAACTTTAATGAGTAAAGGGAAAACATCATTGAGTAAAGGGAAAGCGTCTTCTTTAGGCAAAAAAGTTATTTTTTCTCTGCAAAACATGTAAATAAAGTCTGGAATACATTTACAAAGCACTGCTTAAAGAAGTGCTAAGGCACTGCATGTTATTTGCACGCCATCATCCTAATATTTTTCTTAATTTATTTGTTAACAATTGCCTCTCCTACCCTTTATTGTGTATATGGAAGCTTCATTTTATTAATAAAAAATATAATATGTAACATAAAAATCATATAAATTAAGTGAAGAAAACATGTGCAAATCATTGGGAAAAGTGCAAAGCCACACAATGGGATTTGTACATGGAAGCTTGATTGGTCATCTAAAAAGTGACTTTTAATTCAGCCTCCACATAAAAACCAATTGGTCAACAAATATGCAAACCCATGGTATCTAAGTGCCAACCCATTTAATTTGATTTGCACATCATCACCCTATAGTCATATTTGAATGTTTTGTGGTTAACAATTGTATCTACTACCCATTACTATGCACATGAAAACCTCCTTTATTTAATTGAAAAATTTATTTTTTACTCTGTAAAACATGTAAATGAATTTTGGAACAGATTTTCAAAGCACTGCCTAAAGAAGTGCTAACCCACTACATGTGATTTGCATCTCATCATCCTAATATTTTTCTTAATTTATTTGCTAACAGTTGCCCCTACTACCCTTTACTGTGTACATGAAAGCTTCTTTTTATTAATTAAAAATGTAATTTTTAATTTAAAAATCATATAAATTAAGTGAGGAAAACATGTGCAAACCACTAGGAAAATAAGGGCAAAGCCACACAATGGGATTTGTACATGGAAGCTTGATTGCTCAAGTAAAAAGTGATTTTTAATTTAGGCTTCAAATAAAAACCAATTGGTCAACACATATGCAAACCCATGGTATCCTAAGTATCAACCCACTTAATATGATTTGCACAACATCACCCTATAGTTATATTTGAATATTTTGTGGTTAACAAGTTCACCTGCTACCCTTTATTATGCACATGAAAGCCTATTTTCTTTAAGTCAAAAAGTTATTTTTTACTCTACAAAACATGTAAATGAATTCTGGAACATATTTGCAAAAGCACTGCCTAAAGAAGTGCTAACCCACTACATGTGATTGCACCTCATCATCCTAATATTTTTTCTTAATTTATTTGCTAACAGTTGCCCCTCATACCCTTTATTGTGTACATGAAAGCTTCATTTTATCAATTAAAAACGTAATTTGTAATTTAAAAATCATATAAATTAAGTGAGTAAAGCATGGATAAATGCAAAGCCACAATGTGGGATTTGTACATGGAAGCTTGATTCATAAAGTAAAAACTGATTTTTAATTCAGTCTACAATGATTTTTAGTTTAGGCGCATAAGGTATGAAGTAGGAGTCATGTGGAACACATTGAGAACTAAGACATCAACTTAAGTGATGAAGACCAAAATCATTGCACCACCAAGCTTGAGGTCTTTGTACACTTTTCCTTACATGTGCAAACCATTGGACGTAGGTTAGTAGTTATATAGTGAGGGCTTAGTAGATGTTATGGGAATGAATGCAATTGTTCCCATGCAGTAATCTTTGATATATGTGTTTTTTGAGTACACAAGTTAACACTAGATAATAGGGACATCACCTAGGAAAAGTATGTGGGCTTTGTTTCCAACCTTCACAGAAATGCAATTTCAATAATAGGGTTTGGCAATTATTAACACATGGATTAACATATATTATGGTCAGCGCATAACTTAAGTAAGTAATGTCATATTTTAGTTGGGGTGCAGCAGGTGGGAAATAGGACTCACGTGGAACACCTTCAGAATGAATAATATCATTAGACCACCAAGCATGACCTTTTTGTACACTTTTACTTACATGTGCAAAGAGACATCCTCATCATCGTAATATGAGTTCGACAAATTTAAAATAAATCCAGAATTACAAAAAAAAAAGAACAAACACACAACCACAAATGTGTCATACTCTTAACCTATGCAACAAAATAATATTAACATCAGTACTTTGACAAATAATTTTGAAATAAAATAATATCAGCTCCTCTAATTTTGGTGTTTCCTCCTCCTGTACATCAAAAATGAAGTTCGTAGTGATTGAATTTTAGAACATTTCCTTGGTTGATCCTTCAATCGTTGATACAAATTACTGCTTTCACATTGGTCAATATCTTAAACAATTATGTCCACGTTTTTCTGAAGTTGATGAACTTGGTATCAATAGTACTTTCAAGTAATTCATAATACTTGGGGTGCTTAGCTTCAAGAGTAACATTTTCTTCCCCACTTTCAGGAATTTTCACTTCATCATGCTCTTTCAACTGATGATTCCTCCTTAAAGACATCATTTTTTTGAACTTTTCCATTGATTTGCGTAATTCAATAATCTCTGCTTCTTGTTCGTCAACTGCTTGTCTCAATTGTTCCTCCTTCTCTTCTTCCACTTGAAATGATGTACCATATTTTTGAAAAGCTTCCTCAACAAATGGTTGAGAAAGCTCAAACTTGGAAGCAACAACAATAATAATAGCCTACAAGGTTTGACAAAAATAAAGTGACATATTAAATAACTTTATGACCAACCAAATTAATCCCTGCTGAACTTGGTAAAATTTGACTCAACCATCTCAAAAGTTAGAATATTATACCATGGGTTCACACTTATAAATTATTAACAATCTATATCATCCCCCTCCACGCAAGGCACCTAGTTATTGAGAGTAGTAACCATAAAGCCCTCCTCGTGAGGGACATAGTTACTAAGAGCAGTAATAATAAAGCCCTCCCCTCGAGGCACCTAATTACTAAGAGTAGTAAACATAAAGCCCTCCCCGCGAGGTACCTAGTTACTAAGAGCAGTAACCATATACCCCCTCCTAAGAGCCTCCTTATTACTAAGTGCAATAACGTTATAAACCTCAAACGAGGTATCAGATTACCTAGACGATTATAAGAAATTAAAGGAAAAGCATTTTTCAACACAGATTATGCAACCACAATCACAAGTGCGACATTAAAGTACAATGAAGTTTGCATTAAACAAAACAAAATCCATCACATTCATCCAAAGTTCGCAAAGTTAGTACACATAAAAAAGAAACTATAAATAAAAGCCTAAGTATCAGCCTCGGCTAGGGCCATTTGGACATCAACTCCTTCGACAAGAGGATATGTTCTCTCCTCTACCTAGACCTCGACAAGATCCCCCAACAGACTCCCATTCTTCGATGAAGGCATCATTCACCACATCCTTATCACCATCAAATTTCCCAACATAGGCCTCCAACCCGCCAGTCGTAAGAGCATAGTTTCCTCATCTAGGCGGGTGACCCCGACCTAAAGATCTGTGATTCTCCTAGTCAATAGCTCAACGACAACTCTAGCCTTATCGAGGTTAGACTCGAAGCTCCCCTTCACTATCTTCACCGTCAATTACTTGGCCATGTCTTCTTTGATGGTATTTAAACTAGCCAATTCAATATGCACAACATTCAAACTCTTTAAAGACCAGGTCGCCTCAACCTTTAGATTAGCAAGCTCGTGTTGCTTCTCCCTTATCTCACAAAATCAAGCCAAAATCATGCCTTGTCATCAATCTACCACTTTCGAATATGGTCAACCATATGCTGCCATGTGTCAGCTTCTCAATGTACAATCAAAGGTTGTCAAAATCTGGTCAAAGCTAGTCAATGTTCGTCAAATAAAAAGGGGTTAAGATGTAATTATTGAAATATTGGGATTTCCCTACAAATTTGGACTGCTAGAGAACAAAGCTGAATTGGAATTTTTATCAAGATTTAGTTGTTGATAATTATTTAGATATTTTAAGATAAATAATCAGATAATGTCAATCGAGAATATCTTCCAAGTCCTATATAAAGAGACCAATGGGAAGTAGAAAAGACAAGCTCAACACTTCAAAATTTAGGAACCCTTTAGGGGGGCCTAATTTCATCCAGTATCTCCATGTTCTCTTCTATTTTTATTTTATTTTTGCATTCCATATAGTGCTAAGCTTCTTGGTTGGTTCCATTGTAATTTCATTATCGATTTTGAGGTTATAATGAAATAATTTCTTTATTCTTTTTATTATTGGCATGCTTTTCATTCATTTATGTCTTTTATCTTTGAATCACATAAAAAGTAATAATTTTAAATCTATATGTATTTTAATCATATAAGTCCAAGGGTTTTTAAATTTAATTGAAACTTTACTTTGATTTTGTTTAGAAACTTTCATGTGATTAAATGAGTTTTTACCAATAATTGAGACTTTACTTTGGTTAAAGGTATTTACTCTAACTAAAATTAGGCAAGACTTTACTTTGATTAATTAAGCTTTTTATTTGCACAAGACATAAAAGAATAGACATGATTAGGCATAGTAAAATTTGATTAAGACTGTACTTTGGTTGAATTTATTGTGGATAATCTAAAAGTTCTCATTTTCAATTAAGACTGTACTTTAGTTAAAAGTGAGAACATCAACAAATTAATTGAGACTTTACATTGATTGATTTGCAAATCTACAACAATAATTAATTGAGCAATAATCTTTAGATAACTAATGATGGATCTATTTTGGAAAAGTAATGAAATCAATCTATTTTCTTTATCAATTTTTTTTATCTTTTTATCTTTATCTTTTGCCTTTTTTCCAATTTTATTTGACTAACTCTTTTGTATAGTTTTTATAAGAACTAATTTGGTATAAATCCATTCCGTGTTTGTTGGGAGACGACTAAAGGTTGACTTTACCCATACTAATCTTTTGGCTACTTTCTTAATAATACTGAAGTTGTTATAGATAGGTAGCATTAATTTGATGCTTCACGACAACGTTATTAAATGAGGGCATAACTATGAACTCACCACACCCTTACACTTATCCTTTTGCACTCTAGGGCAAAATTTAGTAATTTCAAAACTTGTTCTGAAGTCTTTTATTTCACATCAACACTGGATCAAAGGAATGAAAACAAATAGAGCAAATCAATCTTCTAGAAATCAAGTTATCATGTATATACAAATGGAAAAGTTTTAGTTTTCATACATGAGTTAATATTTTGAATTCACAAGACAATTAGTTATGAAATAGAGCACTCAATTTAAATGTATATTTTCTCACCAAAATTTGCTCAATTGTTTTGGCTTGTGTTTTCACTCAAAATACTCATGGAGTAAACACTCTCAATACTTAACAAGACTCTAATATTCACAACTTTCAGAAAACATGCATTTAAAGATTATAAGAACTTTTTACAGGTTATAATGGGGCTAAGGCAAAGGTAGGAAAAATTTTAGGATTTTTGGGTTTTTGAAATAGTAATGTAGAAAGAATAATGGAGCATAGTTTCAAAAACAACTTTTTTTCGTTTCTTGCTCTTTTTGACAAAAGAATCATTTTTCTACATTTTTTTTGTTTCAAAACCCTTTCATCATTTTTTTCTTCCTTTCTGCCATTTTTATTAATTTGTCGGTGAGATACTCACCCGCACACTTTATTCCTCAACCAACTATAACATAATCCACTAACTCCTTCTTTCTTCCTAAGGTAAGCAAAAACATGTTCTTTTTCTATTGAAGGATTTACAATGGGCTTAAAAACAAGAAAAAGAGGTTTAAAGCTCAAAGGGACTATGAATAGATTAATATCAAGGTAACCTTATTTGGCCAAGTAGCTAAAAACAAAGAATGCCTCATTCATATTCACCTAAGATGCAAAAAAAAAATAAAAAATAATCAAGCTAAATATTTGAGTATAAACAAAACATGAGCTAGTCACTCAAGAAAAATATGAATGGAACATGATGGTCCTACATTGAGGCTAAAGACTCACAAGGTCAAAACTCTTTCACAAAAGATTTAATCAAGAAATTCTCAAATCAACTCAATTCGCAAATCATAGAAACAATCCACTCATATCAACAAGACTTCTATTTTTCCATAATTATGATCATTCCAGTTTTTGAATCAAATCCCAAAATCCAATGTCAAAATGTTTTATTGAAAGCATGAAAATATTTTTGGTGGATTTCTTATGAGACATATTGTTTAAACATACTTTCATAATTTTCTAAAAAAAAAAATAGAGACAAAAGATCCTACCTATAGTTTGTCTCCCTTACACTTATTTCAAAAATTGTCCTTGATAAACTTATTTTAGGGATGAGTCGGAAAATTGTGACTTTTGACTCAATCTGGCCATATGTCAAAATTTATTTTCTTTAATTTTACAAAGTACATGTTAGCTTGTACATTTTTTTTATTTAAATTTTTATTAAAAATAAATACACATATTTTTGAAAATTTTCTAAAATTTTTTCTACTTATGCTAAAAACAGAAAATAAATATGTATGCAATTTCACATTTTTAATCAACAATGTTATCAAATGAATTCAAATCGAACTTGTTTTTCTGTTTCAACAATCTTTCTTTTTGCTTGTAGCCAATCTAACAAAGATCACCACTGAAAAAATTTATTTGCATCATTCACGTCAACTCGGTTTGAGCATCATCAAGTGCATTATGAGGGTTAACCGGATCATCAATAATTCTCACAATCTCATCTTGTGAGCAAAAATTTGCACCAGAAGTAGTTGACTCTATTACTTCGTCATTAACCAAGTCAGTTGCAATAGTAGATGCTTGAACTACATCTTTGAATATCATTAGTTCTTTGACTGCACTTGGTTCCTCCATTTTATTATTCTCACAACTTTGGTCATGAACACGATCATTTGTACTCATATCATCATTAACAAATAAAACTTTATATTCACATTGAACATCATCATCATATCAATAGATATGTTACTGTGAGAATCTTCAATTTCTTCATCAACAACATCTTTAGTAAATTTAATATGTCAATCAATAGACATATTACATGAGCATTATCATATCTATTAGTAGATATATCAGTGTGATGTGGTTCTGGTGTTGGTTGATCTAACATTTGAATCGTGTACTGGCTCACATCAGTGCTCAATTGCTTCATCCTTTAATTCATGCTCCCTAACATTATTATTTCATCCCTATGCTCAACTATCATCTTCATAAGCTTTTCTAAAGTGTCCACTTAGCTTTGTCATTCATCAACTGACTTAAATCAACAGAAATTTGTTCTGCTCTAATAGCCAACTTTAGAAGCATCTCTTCTATGTCATGATGGAGTGCTCTAAATTCTGGGGTTTCAGCAAATCTCGAATGACACAAGAGGGTGGTATTAATCGTACAAAGTAATTCTACAAAGTTGTTATTACCTACATCCTTCATCATGCTATATAACACTTAATCATTTTCATACCATTCTTGCTCAATATCTTTGCATCATCGATCAGCTCGTAACCTTTCATCTATGGTGTCTAATTTCTCTCTCATTCCATCCATTAATAACAACTTCCCTATGGGATGGTCCATTGGTTGTTGTAACTTGTTGTGGTGGTGCATGTTGTTGTTGTTGAGAACCAAATGGAACATATTATGGCTGGGGTGGACACTCAGAATATGGTTGTGACTCATGGTATGTTGGTTGCTCATATTCCAAAAATGATGATCTATGATACAGATCATTAAATTGACGTATAGTTAACTTACATAAATCAGGTGAAGTAGTAGGTGTGAAAATTGGTTGATGATGGTAATCACAGCTCATTTGAAAATCACACTATTGATTATTTTCATATGAAAAATTGTTTTCCCCAATGGACAACTTAAGTACCTGATATTTCCTTAGCCAAAGTTTTCCCCAACTAGTTTCACAAATTTACTAACAAAATTCCTCAAACAAAAATTATGCTTAAAAAAATAAAATAACTAAAGAAAATAAAATAAATGTTAGAAGAAAATAAAGAAAAAGAAGATGTTAGTGACAAACAAAAATAAAACCAAAACAATAAGGAAAAAATAAAATAAGAACTAAAATGAGAAAAATTCTAACTTAGTTCCCTAGCAATGGTGCTAAATTTGATCGCGTTAACGACAACATTATTAGGGGGTCAGACCAAAGTGCTCACATATGATTTCAAACGCCTTTACGAAGCCCCAACTACTGGGGTGAAGCTGACTCAACGCCACAAACATGATTGACAGATGGTTACTGTTAAAAATGGGAGGAAATGAAATGTCAAAATCCCTAAAGTACTTATATAGATATGTAAAATGTCGGCTTCCTTGGCGAGATAAGAAAAAACCCTATTGATAGTTGGCATTATCATGTTTTTATCTTGTCAACATCCAATTTCATCCGGACAAATAACATTGTTTTAAAAATAAATAAATAAAATAATAATAATAATAATAAAATAAAATGAAATAAATAAAATAATATATATATATATATATATATATATATTCAAAAATAAGTGTTACATAAAAAGATAAATTGTTAAAAAAATAATAATAAAAATTAATTAATAAAAGTTTCTAATTTATGTTTTTTTTAAGCGTTAACTAAAATAATCTTTTTGTTTTTTATATAATAGAAAAAATATTTTCGTTTTTAATTAATTAATAAATTCAGAAAATAAAAAATTAAAATTAAAAATAAAAATAAAAATTGTCTGTAGGATTGGAGGGAACAATTTTTTTTCTTCTATCTCAACTTCCTCTAACTGCTGCTCACCCCATCTGCTAATTAAGTTGGCACAAACACCAGGATGTTACCTCTCACACGTTAATCCATCATCAAACACCCTTTGCATCTTCGGGCACCACGACTATGCAACAATTTTCATTCAATGATTGAATTCGAAATTGCAACAAAAGAGAACCAATCGGTAAACCAACATTTTGGAATCAAAAATAGAGTTGGTAAACCAACAACATTTTGGAATAAAAAATAGAGCTGCAAAATAGGTATGCATTTTTCTATCTACAAACATTTTTAATGTTGTATGATGTTCTGAGTTGAGGCTTTTTATTGTTGATTATATGCCAATAAAAACAATTGAAACGAATTTCATGTCACAAAAACACTTCTCTGTTTTTTTAACAATGCAAACCAATTAACAATGAAATAGAAAAGAAATAGAAAGGAGTGGATTTGCCACTGGCAAATAAGAATTCGACAGTGAACATTGTCATTCTGGGAAGTGTATAATGTTGGTGTCGGCTTTGGTAGTGTATAATTATGGTGTGTTGGTTCGCGGCGTTGTTGTGGTGGTCGCGGCAAGAGAGATGGTGAGCCACGGTTGTGTTGGGTATCAGAGTACCAGCACAAGTACTCATAACTAAAATAAAAGATGAAAATAAAGGAAGAAAAACAGATAATAGGCAATGAATTTAATCTATTCAAGAAAAGAAAAATTACATACCATTGTCTCTAATCCCAAGGAGAAAACAATGACAACCGCTCTCTTGGAAATAGGAAAAACTAATACAAGGAGAACCTTAAAGGAGAAACTAACATTCTCTCTTAGAGGAGAAACTACTATTCTCTCTTAATTCTTCTCTCAAGCAAAATAAAACAAAAGGAATAAGATGGGAGAGCCTTTGGGATTTGCTAAAGAAACACTGGACTCCTTTTATAACATTAAAAGTAAGTCCCTAAGTAAGTTCCCATCGATGTGGGACTTCTTTTCTCACATGAACCTACTAAACCTGCCATGAACCTACTAACCACTCCCATTGCTCTTCTAAGGACCTCTTGTCAATACTTCACTGCTCTCCACCAAACCTGCCATGAACCTACTAACCACTCCCACTGCTTGTGCAATGTCTGGTCTTGTACACATCATAGCATACATAAGGTTGTCCACCACTGATGCACTCGGTACTCGAGACTTCTCCATCCTCTCCGCTTCACTGCTAGGACTCATACGTGAGGAACAATTGATAGAAAGTGGGGTAGAAATTGGCTTGCAATCTTGCATGTTGAAGTGTGGCAAGATTATCAGTAAGTATTTCTTCTGAGAAAGCCAAACCTTCCTATCTTTTTTGTCTCGGTGAATTTGCATCCCTGAAATCCTTGTTTGCTAGTTCCAAGTCCTTCTTCTCACACTCCCTAGCCAATTACGCCTTCAATTCTTAGATTTGAACTTTGTTGGGGCCTACCTCCAACATGTCATCCACATACAACATCAATGGTCTAAACACCCAGTCTGTTATAACCGAGGCTTATGAAGGAATCAAATCTCTAGTACGAACACCTTAGCTCTCTTTAAACCGTACTGAGATTTGTTCAACCATGCAAACCAAGTTTTCTTATTCTTTAACGCCTTCTAGTTGGAGCATCATTTCATTTCTGCTTAATAATAACCTTGTGGGTAGTGGGACCCATAGGTGGTACCCCTTCACATTGTTAGCATAACCCAAGCACTTAATTTTCCCAAGTTTCAAACTCTACTCGTGCTTTGAATTCCTTGAACTGGTAACAACACATTTGACTTCCTCTTGATGTAGTACATCCACAATCTCCTAGAGTAAACTTTGATTCTCCTAGTGATAACTCTGCTGATTCCCTTACATCAGAATAAATCAAGTCTTCTTGTGTTTTCCTTTTTCCTGGTAGTCAAACTAACAATGTGCGATCTATGACTATGTTTGTTGGCTTACCACACACTGCTCGTGTAGAGATAAAACAACCTTCTTGAGCTCGAGTAAGAGATTACGTTCTGCATGGATTTGCAAACTTCGCTTAAACCTTATACCCAAGTTTATTATGTCACATCAACATCGCTTCTTCTTGACTCGTCGATGCAATCATTGCATTACCATCCTGCAACGTATCTCCCAAAAGCACATACCCATATGCCATGATCTTCTGAGCTTTCATGACTTACCAGATTTGTCCTCTTCTTCACAGAATATCTTCGTCCTCCGAGGTATTTGCCATACAACCTTGTGAGGTTGATGCCTCAGAGTTCTTTCCTCCATTCTTCAAATGCCAACAATCTTTCTTCACATGCCCTCTTTTGCCACAATGGTAGCATTTGAGATGCTTCTTACTTTGATATCTATCATGAGACTGACTCCCACTAGATCCACGTTCTGTTGATCTACCTCTCGTCATCACCAAAGCTTCTATTTGCCTTGCACTTTCCACCATATCCTCTTTGTTCTTTCGCCTGGATTCTTCTTCAAGAACAGCTCCGGCAACATCCTCAAAGCGTAGGAGGTTAATAACGTTGTAATTTGTAATGTTGATGACAAGCTGATCATACGAATCAGGTAAACTCTGTAGTAGAAGCTCCGCACGTTCATTTTCAATTACGTTGAAATCTGTCGCTGAAAGTTGGGCAAACAATGTATTTAGATTGTTGATGTGGTCTGTCACCGATGTGGACTCACTCATTCGAAGAGTATAGAGTTTTCTCTTCAAGAATATTCTTGTGTGAAGTGACTTAACCTCGTACAGGCTTGTGAGAGTATCCCAAATCTCCTTCGCTGTAGTCTTCTCCGCAATGCTGGATAAAACTGCATCTGCCAATGCTAAGTGCAAATTTGCTATAGCATTGTTATCTATTTCCTTCCACTTTTTATCTGTAATGCCCTCAGGTTTTTCTTCAATTGCTTCTAGACAATTGTCCTTTCTCAAAATTGCCTTCATCTTCAGTTTCCACAATGAGAAATTTTTCCTATCGAACCTCTCTATCTCGTATCTTGTTGCCATGGCTTTAAAATCGATTTATGTACTTCTCACTATGAATAGTACTGTCTACTAGAACAATGGAGGCTGAACGTGAACTAGTGCACCAGGTAATTCCCAGGAAAGAGAAGTGGATCACTAATGCACACGCTTAAGTACCAAGTCTTTCCTAGCCAGAATTTTCCTAGACATGCACTTTCACACTAACACACTTTATCCACTATCACAACACTATTCTAATGACAATAGCAGCGGAATATAATCATACGAACCAACAGCTCTGATACCACTATTGGGTATCAGAGTACCAGCACAAGTACTCACAACTAAAATAAAAGATGAAAATAAAGGAACAAAAATAGATAATAGGCAATGAATTTAATCTATTCAAGAAAAGAAAAATTACATACCGTTCTCTCTAATCCCAAGGAGAAAACAATGACAACCCCTCTCTTGGAAATAGGAAAAACTAATACAAGGAGAACCTTAAAGGAGAAACTAACATTCTCTCTTATAGGAGAAACTACTATTCTCTCTTAATTCTTCTCTCAAGCCAAATAAAACAAAAGGAATAAGATGGGAGAGACTTTGGGATGATTTGCTAAGGAAACATTGGACTCCTTTTATAACATTAAAATTAAGTCCCTAAGTGAGTTCCCATCGATGTGGGACTTCTTTTCTCACAGGTTGAACCAGTGTTGGATTCTGGGATGATGCGATGTGAGAAGGTGTTGGTGTTGGTGATGTCGTTGACGACATTAGGGGTTGTCGCCGTTGTTGGTCGTTCACCACCGGTGGTGGTCTGCTAGTGGGTCTCGAGAAGGAGCAATCATGGTGTTTGTGTGGTGGCCTTTTGGGGAAGGAAGGAGACAAAGTAGGTTTAAGGGTTAAGGTTCAGTTGCTGCATTTTGATATAGCTTTAGGGTTTTTAAGTTTTTACTTCATGCACCACCACAGTTCATTCGCGCACCACCCCCTTTTCTTTTATTAAGGTTAGCAGGTTTAAGTTTTTGCTTCATGCACCACCATAATTCATTCACGCACCCCCTTTTCTTTTATTAAGGTTAGTAGGTTTAAGTTTTTGCTTTATACACCACCATAATTCATTCATGCACCACCTCTATTTTTATTAAGGTTAGTAGGTTTAAGTTTTTGCTTCATGCACCACCACAATTCATTCACGCACCGCCTCTGTTTTTATTAAGATTAACAAGTTTAAGTTTTTGCTTGATGCATGATGAGTGCGTATTTTTGCCCTCATTTAATGTTTAATTCTGGGTATTTAATTGAATTTGTGTGCCTAAAGAGTGATTTAATTGATAATTCTGATAATTAGGTTGTTTGAGCTTGTGTGATAAAAATGTCTTAAAAAGTGATTTTTAGCTGCATAAATTATTTTTGGATATTTTAACGTTTGTTGATGCAGCTGAAGTTAAGTTTTAAGCTCATTTAGAGGTGTGGAAATAAATTGATTAAAGCTTCATGACACCTTAAAGATAAATCAAAGAATAAGAAATTATCAAAAGCACGAAAATTCAGGCCAAGCATTACATGAAGACGGCAAGAAAAGCTTGAAAAAGTGAAGAAGTTTGGCTAAACCAAGAGAGGAAAGAAAAATTGGACCTTGCGGTTTTCTTTATCTTTATGATAGAAGATAATTTGGGAAAATATATCTTTAGATATTTTATTTGATATTTTTAAATAATTATCTTATTTAATTATATCATAAAATATTAAAAGATAATAACTACCAAATCTTTTTAAATATGACAAGATCTTCATGAATCTTTTTAGTTCCACAACAAACAAATATATCTTGAAGATATTGGATTATTTAGAAGATAATTTAAGGAGATTGCAAAGGGTTAATTTGGAAAATTAATACAAATACTAATTGGTGATAATTTATCATATATCTTTAAGTAATTAATTAATTTAATTATATTAGATATTGATATTATCAACCAACTATATTTGTCAAATAGTATATATCTCTCTAAATATTTTTAAATATTTATATTTATCTTTATTTTAAAAGATATTTGAGAGATTTTAGCAACAGAAAAGCCCAGTCCAATTCCTATTTAAAGAGACCAAGGGAGAAGCAGAAACAACGGGCTCGACACTTCGGAATTTAGGAACCCTTAGGGGGACCTAATTTCTTTCTCTCTCTTTTCTTCTCTTTATTCTTCTTTTATTCTTATTTTGTATTCCATGGATTGCTAAACTTCTTGGGTTGATTC
>Ga0214542_1006959_pt1 | contig 20121 bp, 7 predicted proteins | sample CNSS1metaG_FD_160096 | JGI IMG/M metagenome (GOLD analysis project Ga0214542, IMG submission 160096) | Root nodule microbial communities from cowpea collected in UCLA plant growth center, Los Angeles, California, USA - CNSS1 | ecosystem: Host-associated > Plants > Roots > Nodule | place: USA...
TGTGAGAGTTTCCTCCCTAGGGAGTGAATACTTTTAAGCCTTATCTTGCATAGCAAGTGACGGCACACATCCACTCATCTTCAAGGTTGCCATGGCTTCTAGCCTAGCCTTGTAGTGGCGTGCTTCTAACATTTTTACCATTTCTTTCCTATCCATTTTATGTTTTCTTCTTCCTTTAATTGTTCTTGGTTTTCTATGGTTTATGTGTTTTCCATTTCCTTTTTGTTTTGAATCAATCCATCATCTTCTTCTTTTGAGCTTTGTGAAAGGAACCTTCACATCTAGATAGCTTGCTATCTTAATGTCCAGTGGGGATTTCACTTAGCTTTCTTAATCAACTCACACCATATTCAATAATCTTAAAAAGGAACAAGATAATCCTTCATCACAACTTTTCAATGCCCTCTTCTAGATTAAATCCACCAATCCAATAACTTTCATCAGTCAACAACAATGAATCTTAACTGACAATATTAGTTGATGCTCGATGAAAAGTTTGACACTTATATCCATAAATTTGGGGACCATGAAAATGATAAAATTGACTAGGCATAGATATACTTGTATCTTCATTAATACTGCAAATGAATTTCAGAAGTATTTCAGAGAAATAACATACCCAAAAGCCCAAAATGAGAAGGTCATAATGATATGATGAGGGTTTTCTTAGATTGAACTCCTTTTTTTGGGCAAGTTGTGATGCAACACTGATCAAGCAAATAGGAGATCAAATTACCAAGCATTAACTTCATGGATGAACTTTATGGAGGTGAATAATACTTAACTTCATGGATGGTGTTAGGTCCAGTGTTGATCAGGTCTGTAGGCTTAAAATCGATTCGATCAAAATCGTTATATATCTCGATCATCTTACGCTTTGAAAAATTAAGACTAAAGAAACTATATTGTGTTAGACATAATACTTATTGAGTCAATAAACTTAAAGTTGATCAAATCTTTAAGATCAGCACTAATAGATGTATTAGGAAAAATTATTAGGATGATTATACAGAAAAGATAAAATATCAAAATAATAAATGAGAGACATTAAAGAATATTTTATTGTAACAAATGAAAAGTTTTGAAATACTATGATTGGAATTTAGGAGATCTAAAGACAGAAGATGAAAAAGGTATTTGAGATGAGAAAAAGGAAGATGATTTTGAATGTTTTGGCTGAGGAATCTCCGTACCTCTGGCCAGAACAATAGATAAACTTTTCTTTTTCCTATAAATGCTTTTGCCTTCCAATCATACAAAATGGGATAAAATTCCGTGAATATTAAGTTCAACAAATGTCAAAAACAACATAGAAAGCTTAACTAAGGTTAAGAATTATATCTATTTGAAATTAACTAATATCAAAACTCAAATACCTGAACTTAACAATTTACATATGGCTCCCTATTTTTATCCCAAGGATCGAGAGAATGCATTATGAAAAAAAAAATCTTTTTGGAACGCATGAAATTTGCAAAATTTTATATCGAAAAAGTTATTCTAAAAGGTATTATATATATATTCCTGAATGCTTTTTTTTTATTATTATGTTCTAAAAAACTTGTTTCAAAATACATTTCACACGTTTTGGAAATCAGTCTTAAAAATCTCATTTCAGAAATTAAATTGTGAAAATCCTGTTTTAGAAATTATGTTCCAAAAGTCGAGAAAGCTTTTTCTAGAAAATTTCCATAACAAAATAAAATTCAAAAATCATTTTTACAAAAGAGAGAATATTATTTTGAAAATTATGGTGGTGCGCCAAGAAATTATGAGACTGCAGGAGAAAAAAACCGAAATGAATCACATGCACTAACCAAAACTAACTGAAAAAAGGAATTTGGAATGGGCCTAATTCTGAACCAGTCCTCTCTCTTTTGGGGCTTTCTTCCTGTACTTCTAAAATTTTTTCTGCACTTTCAAATGTTTTTTAAATCATAAAAATACTTTTTTTCATCATTTAAGTAAAGTTATGCAAATCACACTTTCAAAATTACTTATAGATATCGATTCTCAATAAAAGAATACTTCGGAATGTTAAACTATATTACTGGAAGTCGATTTCCAAAATATATATATATTATCAGAAGTCAACTTTGAACATAAATGTATATATTTTTTTTCTTTTTTTTTTAATTTAAAGTTTTATTTATTTAAATTTAAATTATTATTTCTTATTTATTTTAGAAGTATTTTTATTTTATTTATATAATTAATATATTTTATTTTCTATTTTATTTGAATTTTTTTAGTTTTATACAAAATTTAAATATTTAATTTTAATTTTATATTTTTAATTTTTTGTTATATATTTTTTATACTTTTAAATTTAAATTAGCTTTAATATAACTTATTAAAAAATTAATAAAAATATAATTTTAATATAATTTTAAAAAAATAAATTTTAAATTTAAGAAAGAAACGAAAAAAAAAATAACATACCTATATATATCTCGGAAGTTGACTTGCATATATATATATATATATATATATATATATATATATATATATATATATATATATATATTAATTTTGCTTATTTTTAATTATTTTTATAACTATTTTATTTATGTGATTGATATATATTATTTTCTATTGTATTTGAATATTTTTTTTAATTCTATTTAAATTTTAAACTTTTTATTTTTATCTTTATTTTTTTGTTATATATTTATATATTTTTAAATATAAATTTACCTCAATATTATTTGTTAAAAAAATAATGAAAATTAAAATTAAATATAATTAGAAATATAAACTTCAAAATTTTTAAAAAAAATGAATATATATATATATATATATATATATATATATATATATATATATATATATATATATATATATATATATATATTCAGAATTCAGTTATATATATTTTCTTACATTTGGATATATATCGATTTTCGAAGGTCGACTTCTATATATCTTCAGAATTCAGTTATATATTTTTCTTTTACATTTGGAATTTCAAAATTCTTTACTGGAAGTATCTTTATTAAAAGTCGACATCAAAATTCAATTTGAGATGCGATCTGCATTATTATGATTAAATGATAAAAAAAATTTTGAAAATGCAGAAAAGATCTTGAAAGTGCAGAAAAAAAAATCCCCCTCTTTTTTCTTGGACCTAAGGTGGCCCATGTTGAAGTGGAGAGTGCAAAATGTCTCACTCCACATTGTTTAAGCATCATCCTTAAGAGAAATAAAAGAATTAAATAATTTTTTACTTCTACAACTTGTCCATATTAAAATTAGTACCTAAAATATATTTATATCCAACGTTCAATAAAAAACTACTAATTTGATCTTAAAATAATTTTACTACGTCTTCGCGTTTAAATACCTAATGAATGACACTTTTTAAATTAACATGTTGATATCATCATTTACTTAAAAACAGTTTTCTAAACTAAAATAACATATTTATTAAATATTGAACAGAAAAAAAAAATTCTAGGAGTATTTTGAAGATATCAAGTCAAATACTAGCAGTTCATTAAAATTGTGAATATCAATAAATTTGACTTTTTAAGTTAAATCTGAAACTATTGAGACAAAGTAGTTACAATAATATTTACAAAGCATATAATCATGGTTTAGTGATTTTTTTCACTAATTAAAAATCTCAATTATTGGTAGCGAAAAATGATTAATCTAAACTATATACTAATTCTTTATAAAGACGGTGTTAGAAGATGTTATTAACATTTTTTTTTTCTGGCCTCTATAGTGTCACTTAGTCTTTTCATAATGAAATTGCTTTTTTAAGTAAGTTTCAATTTAAACTTTACATATGGAGAAACTGTGGATCCAAACTCCACACAAGAAAAAAAAAATTCCGAAGAGATATTATTCACTCTCAAAATAATTGAATAAAATAGTTAATCTAAATAAAATATATCCACACAAAAATGTCTAATGAGAATTCGAAGTAAATGCCAAGAAAACACCAACACTCTAACATGCTTGCCGACCATGTGTATGTTCTTCCAAATTGCCAATTGCTAATATGTCTTTTTCTTTTACGTGTCAATTATGGTTCCCAATCAATCAACACACACTCTATAAAAAATCAAACTGTGAATATCTTTGAACTGTTCAACTTCTTCCAAAAATGGTTTTCTTTCATTGTATAGTTTTAAGGTTTGAACTCCATTTTTATATGAAAAATATGCCTAAGGTTTGGATTTAGAACTTTATAATTTGAAACATTTAAATATAATTGAATTCATTTGTATTTTTTTAATATGAAATTTTAAATTTGTTAAATTTTGATTTTCCTATAAAGTACGAGAGATGAAAAGAAGGAGGAAACAATAACGACGACAATGATGGTAGTGCCGAATGGAGGTGTCAACCACACAATAAAAGAAGAAGAGGAAGAAAAAGAAGAAGAAAAAAAGGAAAAATCGAAAACAATGAACACAACGACAATGATAAAGGAAGAGAAGAAAACGGAAAGGAAGAAAAAGAAAATAAGGCAAAAGAAGAAGAGAAAAAGATCAAATCGTAATATTTACCAACAACTAAAATTCGTGAATAATTACTGACATATATTATATTATATTATATTGATTCTGTACCAATGAGTTTTGGTTTACATATAGATAATTACCATCAAATTTTTAGTTGATGATTAATTATTGAAAGATAGATAAGATTCAAGAGTATTTTATTAACAAATGTTTTCCTGTTGATAAGTTGTCAATAATTTTGATTACAGTTAGATTTTAATAATTACGGATTGTTTGTTGATAAATCTATATTTTCTTAGTTTATTAATTTAATCATTTTAATTCTTGAATATTTAAAAAGTTACATAAATATGTGATTAAGTTTTATAGAATTATTGTGTTATTAGAATATCTTGTAGAACAATTATTGTGGTATCATATTAGGCTATACAATTAGAGATTAATTTTATTTTTTTATATATTTAGAAAATAAATTAGTTTTTGCATGCTTTCAAAAACAAACTTTAGAGCATCTCACGTTTAAGAACCAAAATGATGATTTATTGATAAGATATAAGTAAGAAGACATGTAGATGTAAATAGAGGGTGTGACTTTAACTATATTTATCCCTATGTATGAAATAAAATTTATATCAATTTTGTCTGTATTTTTGTTTGTACAAAGTTAAATTTATGTATTCTGGTTGGAAAATGGGTATACTTCTATATGTATGTTCTTGAATTTTCTTAAATATTAATTAAATATTTTTCTTAAAGGTTAAAATAAATAAAAAAACATGACAATGAATAGTATATTTATATAGTTGAAATCTTTTAACAATTATAACATCTATTCTTTTTGGTGTTGAGAAGAAAAATATTTCAAATATTTAAGTAAACTTTATATATATATATATATATATATATATATATATATATATATATATATATATATATATATATATATTAAATAAGCTGAATAGTAAAATAAAAATTAACAGATTATATAAAGAAAGAAGAGTTCTTCAAATAATATAAAACTATAAATTACCTAATTAATTAAAGATTTTCACTAGCACTGCAAACTGATATTTATTCAGACATTCCTAAGAAATACAAAATACAGATATTATAAAAAAGAAAAAAATAATCAAATATGTATATGCCGTATAAACAATTTAATTCAATAAAGTTGATATTTTTGAAATACGTCGTAGAAAAGTCAGAAAAGAAAGAATGTAATTGAGATCGTGATAGACAAAAGAAATATCTTAACTTATGAATAAATTTAATAAGACTTAATTAGTTTAATGGGACTAAATTAAAATAAATAGATATATGTGGGATGTAAATTAAAACAAAGAGATACATGTAGAAACTAAATTGAAATAAAGACAATGATGCTTTGTAGTGATATTGAAGTGACAGATATTAGTACTGACAGTATTACGTGTTATATAAGAGACTTGATATGTGAGAATTTTTTTAACAAATAATTAAAAATTAAAAAAATAATAAAAAAATGAAAAAATAAACGTTGTTAATGATTTTTTTTTAAATAGACCTAATAGAAATATTTTTTTTCTCAAAAGATAAGAGACATAATTGACACATTTTTAGAGTCGAGTATCAAACTGATACTACACAACACACTCGGATAATAATTAATATCAAACAAATTAAATCATTTAATAAATATCGGCTAAGTACAACATTTAAAGAGGGAACGAAAATTTGTGAAACAAAGTAAAAGTTATTCAAATGAAATGGAGAAAAGAAAAAAAATAATAGTAAAAACAAGAATTTTAGGGTACATAATAAACCAAGAGTGTGTTTAATAATTTAAAATAAAGTTAGAATATGAAAACGAAAATAATATAAATATATGCATATCCTAATTTAATTTAAAAATAGTGAGTAGTAGCCCTAAGTATATAAGAGAGACATGATTTGCCATGAAAATTAAAACTGAGTGAAACATTTGTTGGGGCATTGAAGAGGGGGAATAAATGGTGGTGTAGGGTAAACGTGTGCTTGCTGCTACATAGAACGGAATAAATTGAAAGTAACAGTGAAAGAGACAAATTGTAGGAGTTGTTTGATGAAGATGAATGCCACATTAATTGTAGCACTCAGAAGTTCGTGTCTATGATTTTCTGAGATACTGTTTGTTTACTCTACACGGCACACACCATTTATAATGCACCTTATCACCGACCTACTTAATGCATTCAGGCCACACCTCATGTATCATCATCGCAACCATAATTCATTATAAGAAAACTTGTTACTATCAAAGTGTCACGCACATTTTTATAATTAGAAGCAATATTTATGTCATTCTGAAAATATTTAAATGTATTTTATAATTTTTGCAATAATTGTTTTTAGAATTCTTTTAAAAAAATATACAAAAATGAGTTCTGAAATAAGGTGTTAGTCCTTTTTCTCACTCTATTATTGTGACGAATAATGGCAGATAGTCAATTGTCTTCTGTGATTAATGAGTCTAATGCGAAATAAAACATGATTTGATATGTCTGTTTCTATTTTTTGATTTATTTTTATAGAATTTGGTTAAATATTTAGTGTTGACAAAATATTGATTATATGTTTATTTTCTTTTACCCATACAAAATTGAGGAAAAGCAAAAATCACATTTTATGTGGATTAGGTTATGATTGTGCAAGCACAAAATGGCATGACTATAATTTCCTTTTGAAAAGGAAATTATTTGATGAACAAGTATGTGAGTATAATTTAAAATATCTAAATATAACCAAATTTAAATAGATGATAAAATAAGTTATTTTTCTCCATTAACCTTTTCAAAATAATAACAGAAACCTAAATCAAAAAAACAAATATATACAACAAAATAGCGAATGAAAAATATTTAAAGTAACATTTAATTAATATTTGGTTTTATATTTAAGTATTTAATTTGTTTTGATTTTTATATTTAATTTTAAATCAATTGAGTCTCTACTTTTATAAAAAGATTCAATGTGGTCCATTCAATTTAACCGTTTAAAACTAATAAAAGATTACGCTTCATTATAATATTCAAAATAGGAAATTTGGTGTATAAAGTATATTAATACAGTCTTATAAAAGATAGGACTATAAAAATATATCAACTATACACTTAAACTTAAACTAACAAACCCTATACAAAACTAACCACTTACTAATACTCTTTGAGACCTTCCACCACTCTAACTGATAGCTCTTTATCCACTAGAGGTGTCTCTACATCTACAACTCCATTTGCTCCCACCAAATAGGTAATCATCCTAGAAGAAAAGACAAACAAGGCAAGAAGAAACAAAATACACAACATGGTAAGCTAGTGTACAAAGAAATATTCATACACATATTTATATCATGCCAAAAACCTACAAACATGGTATATAACATATCTATATATATAATCACAAAAGTAGTTGACACTAAACTCAATTATCTAGATACATATTATAGATATAGGGTTCACTGAAGGTATGCACTTGTGATGGTTTCTAGACTCCGTAGAGTACAAGACACAAGGGGTCATCACCCAACCACACAAGGTTAATCCTTTTAACCTATGACCGAAGAACAAGTCCAAAGGCCAGTCCTGCTACTCTCACCAATAACTCATTCTACTATATCTGAATACGAATGATTATTAAAGTTTCAGGATACCTCCTTCCAGACCCACACATATCAAGGCATACACTAACATTAACAACATTAGGAATTCCCCTTAAAATCCTTCAAACTTCATCATGTATGATCACCACAACATATTATATTCAATTCATCAAAATGAAAACCATAAACATACTTCACATAAACCATAAAACACCCTAAAACAGTCAAATAAGAGAAACAAGCAAAATAGAGCAAACAACGTTATACATAACGGTATGTATAAATAGAGCAAACAAAAATAGAGCAAACAACGTTTCTATGTCATAACGGTATGTCCTGGTTTGTTCTTGTGACATTTCTATGTGTAGATAGAGTATCCTATAAGTTGGAGGTGTGGTTGTTGTCTTAGAGCTTTAGTGTGGTTGTTGTCTTAGAGCTTTGAAGTGGTTTTGTCGAGGTAAGGGAAGCTAGTCTGAGTTCTTGAAATATTATATTCTTCATTGTAATTTGAATAATGGATGTGTGTAGTGAAAAATATGATAAGGTATGCTATTCTGTTGAATTTTGATGTGAACTAATCATCTTGGTAGTTAATTGTGATGTGGTGTCACAAGCTCCAACGTTCTTGTATAAAACACCTCCAACGTTTCTATTTTCAGCATAGACTCCTATAAGATGAAAACCTCACATGCAAGCGGGATAAGCCTCACATGCAACAAAAAACAAAAGAAAACAAAGAAAAATAATTGAAACTTAACTTACACGAACGAAGAAACTGACTGATCCAAATTGAAGAATTTGCCACAATTATCTCCTACAATCGCAAATCTTCAATTAAACAAACACAAGAGGAAAACTCTTGGAGAGAAATTAGAGAACTCTAAAAAAGTAGTTTCTAAAGAGATGATGTGTTTTAAAATAATGAAACTCTTTTATAACAATTCAATTTATACTAAAACTTTTTAATATTAAAATAATTGAGTCTCGCTATTCTTAAATCACTATCACTTCTAAATTGTCATTTTCGAGAATTTTACGCCCATGACAAAATTTAGATGTCACATATAAAAAAATTAGATTATCTTTTACCAAACCTCATTACCTCTTTGATAAAAATAAATAATTTTATTATAATTAATTATTTATTGTTTAAACAATTCATTTATTATAAGTAATTTTTCAATTTTAAAAAAATAGTTACTTAAACAATAAAATTAGAAAAACCGTCTATGAATCATAATCCAAAACACAATCTTCAAATAAGTTTTCGACAAATTTTTTCACTTGAATGAATCAATTATCTGACAATTTTTTCTATTATCACTTATCACTCCATCTTTCAATAGAGAATTTTCTTACGGTGAAGTAAAGGCCTTAAATATGTGTTTAATTCTTCAATTTGACATGACTTTTTTCTTTAGTATTTTAATTTTATTTCTTTTTTACAAAAAATTAATCACAAAAAGGCAATATTGATATTTTGTGGTCCAATTGTTGATATTATTGATTGAGTGACAAACATATGATATGCCAACAATTGTGAGTTGTGGATTAAATGTGCATTCCTCATTTACTAAACCAATTTCTACATAATAAAGAAAAAAATATATTATTTTCCCATTGTAACACCCTATTTAAATAATAATCATATTTTAAATGAAATGTCATACAAAAATATAAGAAGCGAGATTTTTGAGTATTGACGTCACTCCATATAATTGCCCCAAGGTACCTAGAGGAAACCATGGCACACCATAATGCCAATACAAAACAAAATACAAGAAATCGACAATAGTCAATATAGTACTAAAAGACAAAATAGTACATGGACCATAGTCCTATAAGAAAACTCAAAACAGTGAATCCAACCCAGGTAGGCTATGCAGCAAAACCTCCATCACCCTGATGACCACGGGTGTTTCTCACATCTTCTCACATCAACAAATTGATGATCATCGCAAAAAGAGAAAACCACACATACAGAACATACAACAAACAAACAAAAGGGTAAGCTAGAACAGAAAACAATTTATCATACAATTATATACATCTCCATAATCCAAAATGCAAATATCACCCAATCATGTTATGACTTGCACACAATACACTAAGACTCGAGACACGACTCATCCGGATACATATAATTAGTCAGATTCAGCGGATGCTTGCACTTGTGGTGGACTTTCCTGCTCTACCGAGCTGCTCTACTAAGCTGCTCTACTAAGCTAAATAGTTAAAATATCTCATCCTCCACACACAAGGTTTGCCCTTAATGGGTTCCAGGCCTCCTACTACTCTCACCACTAGAGTCAGTACGCTCTATGTGAGACTAACTGACTCTTTAGAATGTTAGGATGCAACCTTACCTTGAATCCTTACTAAATTATATAGATGGGGCACCACTATGAACTCTCACTAACATGGGTCATGGAGTTACATCCCGACCAACTGAGGCACCACCATGACGTCTCACCTAGAGGCTCATGGAATTACGCCATAACCAATGAGGCACCACCACGAAATTATCGTGGAATTACGCCCTAAACATACCAACAACATGTTTCTTTCACCAATATAACATCATTGTTCATACCAATTCCATGTCACTTTTATAACCAATCATGCCATACTCATTTCACATCAAGGTCATGCCAAACCCATCATCCACCACCCACAAACCCTCTTACTCATGCATATTCATTCATCTCGTGCTTTAACATAGCAATCCAACCAAACATGTAGCAAACACCCAAAAACAAAGAAAGAAACAGAACCCAAGCATTATCTCGCCCAACTCTCGCTTAGGCTGAGAGGTCTCGCTCAGGCAAGCTCACTTCGCCTAGGCGAGGGCTCGAAAAGTGGGAATAGTAGCCTTCGCGTTCTTTCGCTTAAGCGAGACCTCCTCGCCTGAGCGAGATGGACTCTCGCTCAAAATAGGAGCTACTCGCCTGAGCGACAGCTCGCACAAGCATCCTGGGTGAGTCACTACTAATCTCGCTTAGGCGAGACACGCTCGCTTGGGCGAGAAAACCAGAACCCTCCATTATTAGCGTGTGCTCAGTTCAGTCATTCAATCATATCAATCGCACAATTCATATTCATACCATCAGAACTTCACCCAAGCATGCCAAGACACGAAAAACAAACAAGAACAATTAAATATAATTTAAAACGTGAAACCCTAACTTCCCTTACCTGGAAATGAGCTAATATCAGACTTTGACCCTTAAGCCAACGAACCCAATAGCTCCAGGAGCAGATTTACGAACTAGAATAGCGGCATAGAAAGGAACGAGGTTACCACAGTAGACCTCTAGCGCAAATACGAAAAAGGAGTCTTAGAAAGGAACGAGTATGAGCTGAGAGTTAACTTACGTGAAGTAGAGTAGGGGTTAAGCTAGCTTTAACTGCACTAAACCCTAGCAGAACCTCTGTGGAGAGAAAAAGAAGAGTAAGCAAGCACAGTTTTTGCAAGAATGATAGTTGTGAGGGGTTTGACTGCCTTAGGAACCTTGTACACCCTATGAGCCAGTCCTTAGGCCCATTAGATTTTTGGAGCAACCCTGAAATACTGGGGCTAAAAGTAAGAGAACCTAACACCCATTCTCTCTTTTACCTAACCAAGTTCACTATTGAGAAAAAACAAACCTATAATATATATTTGCGTTAACATTAGATTTAGCTAAGAATTTACATAAATAAATGAAAAATAAAAGTTAACATGGTAAAAAATATTTCCAACACTATTTTTTTATATTACCTTCTACATATTTTTATTACAAAAAAAAATCTATGCTAAAATTGAACGAGTGAAAATATATTTAAACTTAACATCTCTTCGGAAGAAAACCAACTTTGCATGAATTATTCCTCGGAGAATGCAGTTGATGTTTTTCTACTGTTTCATAATTACATATACCCTTTTAAATATACTCTTCTTTATTTACTAAAATTTAGTACAACTTATCCACAAATGAATTACACAAATATTACTTATCATTCCACAATTGTGAATGAATTCAATAAATAATAGAGTATAAAAAAAATGTGTTAACAAGTGTCTTAGTATATAAATATTCCTCTTCTATCATATTTTTATCATTCTAAATGTGATTTGCCCCCTGCAATATCGACCATGAAAACTGGACGAATTTCCAAGTGTTAAATGGAGACAAAAGATCTGAAATTAAGTCAAAAAATTCTAATTAGAGAGTTAATTAATCTCTAATCCTTCAAAGTTCACATAAAACAAAATTACGCGTAACTCACATGGAGAATATGTTATGCTGGCATTACATATATATAAATTGTGATTCAACCGAAATGATGAACTTTCTATAGAAGAGAGAGAATGGGAAATTTTTATGATTAGTTATGGACACTAATTCTGCATGATCAACACGTGTGAAAAAATAATGTAACAAATACTCGTTTTTAACGCTGAAATTGTGGGTCATTTGGTCAACGTGATGCTATGGCTGCCCCCAAAGAAAGGTTAAGCAACAACTATTGAATCTAACCTATAGCTGCCTCTATTTGACACATTTGCTTTTTAATAACTCTTTCCAATAAAAATTATATTTAAATATGAAATATTTACCAACTACTATTTATTAGGAAAATTTGATTCATTATTATTTGTATAGAATCTCTTCTTATAATTAGTTGTGTGAAGTATGCTAATATTGGCCTAATTAATTACTACTACACATGAATGAATTAAGTTGAACTTTGCTATATAAATGTCTATAATTAAATAAACGATCATTACACATCAACCCCGTTCTTTTAATAACCATTTATCTGATTTTCCTTTTTTACCTTTTTATTCTTTTTAAACCAAAACTTATATAAGTAGAAAGATTGTGACTCTCTAAAAATTTGTTTCCTATCCCTATTATTAATTAACATGATCCTTCCATAAAAAATAAATATAAAAGTAAATATCTCCACTAATCTCTCCTATAAAAACAACCATGCAGCAATCTAATAAAATAAATTTGAGTTGAGAAAGTGATTAAACTGAATAAAAGTCAAATAGTAATACAATCTTTTACAAATTAATTCATATAATTGAATAAAAAAACTTAATTCAAATTATAGCGGATGCAATTTAAAGTTTCAAGTAAACTTTTAACACACATGTTAAAGTGAAATTCAAAGTCTAAGTTTCAAAACACAAAAGTACATGTTTGGTCATTTGATATATATATATATATATATATATATATATATATATAGTAATACATTTGTGTGTTATGAAATTGTATGTACATATCATTCTTCACAAAATTATGTGGACCATGTTAGGAATCCAAATGTGAGTTTAAATCGCACATTGGCTAGAAATGAGAAAGTAGAACACTATATAAGAATAAAAACTCATAAATCAATTGCCTTAATGTTTTGGGTTGAGAGTGATGTCAATTCCTTATATAGTTGTGTTTAAGTCTCATTGATGTTATATCTTCTCAGTAATACCCCTCTATAGTCCCAACAAACCACATGGATTTAGAGATAATGTGTATATGTCCATTTTAGTTGTAAACCTTGATATATTTTTTTTGTGTTATCACATGCATGAGATTTTTTTTTTCACTCTTTCATTTGTTGTTTGTATTTTATTTCTTCGAGTGGAATGTTTTAATAGGTGAATATGATTTTGATGAAAAAAGAAGTTGTAACTAACCAAGTTAAGACTTCCTTTATTCTTTTTCTTTGAAATGCTCTAATTAGATTTGACATCAAGAAAAAGAGATTATTTACTTATTTTAATTTTGTTTTGAATAATTTTATTTTAGATTTTTTTTTTATGATTTATATTATTAAGAACTTGTAAAGGCCTTTTTAGTACCAAAAAATATTTTACTTACAAATCCCGTTTCTTTATTTATGTGAGTTTTATTTAGACAAGTCTTACATGTCAATTATTTTATCCTCTATATTTCCACATTTCATTATATATTAATAAAAATATTCTATATAGAAGAATGTCACATTTAGTAAGATCAAAGCATACTCATTCATTCAACTAGTGTTTTTTCTTGTCATGTTTGTGTTTACTTTGAATTAGATGTTGAGTGTTTTGGGGTTTTTGTGTTATACATGTTTGTTAGATTTATTATATATTCATGAGTTTGTGTATCTAAACTTTTGAATTGTTGTTGTGAATTGTTGTTTAGTAATAAAGTCAAATGGCTTCATCAGACATACTCGTCTCGTTAGTTAATTTCCTTTAATTGTTTTTTGGTGTCTAGTGCAATGCATCACACACACATGAATAATTGAAATAATATATGAAAAATAGTATATTTCTTTTTATTTTGATAAAGTAAAGTATAAGTTGAATGTGTATAGAAAAAAGATTACTTGTAGTAAAATAATTTATTTTATATTTAATTTTTATAAACATATTTCTATAAATTTAATAACATTTCTTACAATTTTACTATTTGTACTGTTTTTGTCATCATAAGAAAATATACCAGATGCATTTCTACCAGTTACTCTTAATTTTGTTTTTATTGTCTTGACGGTTTCTCCTATTCATAACTCTTGATGGTGGAAAAAAATATTAAAACTATTTAGTAAAAGGAAAAGTAACTGCTAATCTTTATAAGATAAAAACCTAAAAAGTTGTTCACTCTGAGAAGATGAAATCAATTGTTCATTTTCCCATGGGACCCATCCCTCAAAATCCACATCCATTGCCATAACACTCTTGATAGCATCACATAACACAACAAAATGTTGTTCACATAACTTCACTTTCAAGGCCAATCCTCTTTAACTTCCATTTTTCTCACTGCACACAACTTTTCCCTACCCTTTAAGTATAACACCAAAAACCCACGCATTTCCACACCCTTTGCACATACTTCTTCTCTTTCTATCTTTCAAGCAAGTGCAGAGCATTAACTCTGGTTTCGTGTCACCTAGGGACCGTGATGATCATAAAGTTTTCGTCTTTTCAGTGATGGGTTCGTGTTCTTCGCTCCCCAGAAAGGCTAACGCAGACATGAACCTCAAACTCTCGTTGGGTTCCAAATCTGAGAAGCTTGTGATTCCTCCATCACCCATTAAGGGACAGCCCCAAAATGGGGATTTTAAGTGGTCAACTGCTCGGTCAACGACCACCTTCACGGACTATGGTAAGCTCCTTTTTTTTTTTGTTTCTTCTGAATGTGTTTATAGGTTGTTTTTCTCTGTTTTGTGTCCAAAATTTTAAATCCGTTATTCTTGATGTTTGGGGGGATTGCCCGTAAAGGTGACACCATTGTGGCTACAGTGATTGTAAAAACCTTGATGTTGTGGTCAAAATTGCAGATGAAGACTATTCTCAACTTTCTCGTGACCTCTCTTACTATTAATATGTGAATGTTCCTGGGTATTTCGTTGAATGTGTGATCCTACGATTATTAATCTCTTGGTATATGTTTGAAAAAAAAAGTTTTTTTTTTTCTCCTTTTACATTTCTTTTGACAAAGTTATCTGATCTTTTTTAGTGTTGTTGATGCTTGCTTTTATTGAAGCAGGGTTCTCTTTCATTCTTCTGCCCTTTCGTTTCTGGTGATCTGTTTTGCATCTTTGTTTGTGATTTTTGGTCCAATTGATTTATAAATTTAATTTAATTTCTGTTGTACTTAGCTATGATTTGGTTATGATACCCAAGGGGAAAATTATTGGATCCTCTTTAGTCGGTTGCATCCTCCAATTGGAGGAAGACACGTGTTATAAATGGCCCCATCCATCTTTGTCGATTGTAATTATGCTGTGATGTCTCTCACTGGTTTCATGATTTGTATTGTGTATATATGAATATGACTGGAGATTTCCAATTAAAAAAGTTTGAAGTTTTTTATTTTTTTCATGTTCCAGAAATAGTGTATATTCAATGTGTATACATTATTGTTTATATGTTATGATAAATATAGAAAATTTCTGATTTATTTGATGAGCCGTTCTTACACCTTAATGTAATTGGGATAAATCATCATTGTTTTCTTGTTTGTTTTGATTGAGACATCCTTGGATAGTATTCTTTCTTCTCCTTCAATGTCTATACTGCATGAGAAATGTGACCAATATTTTTGGTGTACATGAATTTTCTGTTAGTTTACCGATTGAACATGATTTCTCTTTTTGCTAAACAATACTTTATCTTGCCAGATTCAATCTGGGGTTAGGATTAGGCTTACATTACAAAACATTATTTGCAAACAAGAATTATTGTGTATTTGTAAACAGGTTTTGGAATTTCATGCACCATGCTTATTTCAGGAACACTGCTGGTTGAATTTATCACATGCTTTTGTTGCTACTTGTTGATTTAATTTCATACATAGATACTTTTAGTTGTACGGGTTATTGTTTTGTGGTTGATGCTTATTACAAGTGACAGTGGTCACTGTCTTTGAATCTTTCAGACTTTTGGTAACAGCAACTATTTTTCTTACGGTGGAAAGAGATGAACACTAAAGTATTGGGTGTCCAAGAATTGTTTATCTGTCTTTTCTGATAAACTATACACTCTTCTGCTTTCTGTTGATCTGGATCTATGTTCCTGATTGTTGCTGACATGTTTTCTCATAAACGATTCTTGGTAACCAAGTTTGCTCGATCATACAATGTTAGCTTCTCTGTGTATTGTGACTGAAGTCCTAGATTATGTGATAAATTTGGATTCTCTGTTAGGTTTTTCTGTATTGTTCCCATGCCGTGACTTTAAAATATCTTGATGGACACTGATTCTGATATTTTAAAATATATTAGAAAGAAATTTAATATACCAACATCAGTGTATTTTTAGGACTACACAAAAAATCCAGTAGAGAATCTGGACTCATTACTTTATCCTTATGAATTATAAATCAATGAGGTGTTTGGGGGAATATGAGTTTGTTTCTTGGTGTTATTTCATTTGTTGAAATACTTTCTCATAGGTTTCATATCCATGTTTGCCATTCACAAGCCATTATTTTCCTGAATAGGCAGCAAAGAGGAAGCATATTTTGATTCCAAGCCCTGGTTAGACTCAGACTGTGAAGATGATTTCTATAGTGTCAATGGTGGTAAGGATTCCCTGCAACTCTCTTTCCTTTGGTGCTCTTTTCTGGCTGAATTAGTTTACTTGGTCATTTTGTTATGTGTAATTATGATATCAATGATGAGTAGAGAAAAATAATAGTGTATACACTTGTGAAAACAATTTCATATCTAACTGTTATATATTAGGTGTTTAATAACTCCTATAAAAGTCATACATGGTTGATAAAAGTGCATCAAAATTAATGTCATCATATTATATGCTGGTGAACATCACACTGTCATGATTTATAACATGACATTTAGTTTGTCATGGACATTGTATTATATCATAATCAGCCTTTTTGTAATGCAAGTTGATGAATGAAGAACTCATTGGTCCTTATTAGAGATTCCACGTCATTTAGAGATAAGGACAATTTATAATATATAAGTCGATGCAAACCTCACTTTATAAATTCAGTTAGGTTTAAAATTCATTTCTTCATGGACATGACAAATTTTGGATATGTTGTTTTACCATTTTCTTTGCGGTTTCTCTTTCACTTGATTTTCATTACTCTTTCCAACCACCTTCAGCTCTATTGTCTACTTCATTTTATGCAGACTTCACACCATCTAGAGGGACCACACCAGTTCACCACACTTTTGGGACCCCTTCTAGGAGTAGAATTCATGGTTCAATTTCTGTTGTTGAACCATCCCCAGAGAAGAAAAAGAAACTCTTGGAACTTTTTCGTGAAAGTGTGAAAGATGAGCAAGTTGATGATGGCCATGGACACAAAGCAATGAAACCAACCACACAACATGTCATGGCTAAATCTGCAAATTGCACTCCTTTTATCTCAGGGGCTAACTCTACTTGTAGTAGTGAAAGAATCATGAGTGAGGATCGTGCTTCCATTAGAGAGAAATCAGTTAAGTCTTTGCAGTGGTGCATTCCGAGCTTGTCCTCATGCAGAAGCTTTAGGGAGAGAAGTAGGAAGACAAGTCCTGCAATCGAAGTAAATGGAAAACATTGAGTATGCTTGCAATCTGATGAACCAAACTGTCTTATGTGTTTAATTTATACTCACTATGCTAATGTAAAACAATTGTACACCAATGTTCAATAAAATTTTGTCATCTTATCTCCTCTTTTTGTTCATTAATAAATGATAATATGATAATATTTTACTTGATGTTTGTGTAAAACTGGTTTATGATGAAAGTGCATAGAAGTTGAACTCTTCTTTGATATCCCAGAAGTTAAAGTGGTTGGAATAAATTTTGATGTTCATCAATGTAAACACAAACAGAACATTTGCTGTAAATCGAGTTTTCTCTTCCCTGCAAGCAGTCCCACATCGAAGAGAACTGCTTCTTTGTGATTAGTTTTTTTCAATTTGGCAGTGTTGCTATATTTAGTTAATAATACTTTTAGTTGGGTTGTTGTGTTGTCTATAGGTGGTGTGGTGTGTAGGTCTGCCAAATAATACAGTTGTTTGGTTTCGTTGACCAGACTATTAATAATTTAAATGAATAATACAAAAATATATTATTGGAGATAATATATATATATATATATATATATATATACTATAAAAGTATGATATTTATAAAGGTTACTTTTAACGTTTAAAGACTGCTCTGAATAATATTTTTACGAATTAAAATAGCCGTTAGAATTACATCACAAATATATAAAATGCGGGTATTTTTTCTTAAAGAAAACATTTTTTACTAACAATTGAAGAACGTTAGAATTTACACATCTTTTTTATTATATTTTGATAACTAAAAATTTCGCAAAGTTATCATTTTATATTTATTGAGAAGTTTAAAACAGTAAAAATTGTTTATAATAATTTTTAAAAAATTTTAAAATTCCAAAAAAATACTTTTTAGTTATTTTTTCAATAATTTGATAAACAAAAATAAAATTATCTAGTAATTTATTTAAATTATTTTAGAAAATAATGATAATAACATTAATAATTTTATCATATTAAACTAATTGATAGTCTAATCTACTATATATCTAAGAAATTCTTAGTATAGGTAAATTACTGAATTGGACATCTTAACTTACTGACACGTGTCTCAAATAGAGGGTATTTTCATCTTCTAGGTTATTTTTTTTTTCCGCTGGAAGCATTAATTGTTGATTGATGGTTGCTGACATACGAAAGCTTCTTCTTCAAGGCATTGCATTTGGCGGAGGCATTTCAATTTTTCTTCTTCCGCGTTAGCTTTGTTCAAAAACATATTGTGTTTCTTTTTTCTTCTTCTTCGACACTTCATTGCATCTTCTTTCTTCTTCTTCATAGCCACGTAAGTTTAATTTTTTTTTGGTTGTTTATTTTTGTTGGTTGATGGTTGTTTCTTCTTCTTCTTCTTCTTCTTCTTTTGCTTTCTTTTGCTTTCTTCTGCTTTCTTCTTCTTCTGCTGTTTATTTTTTATTGCTTTGTGATTATTGTTGTTGAAGGTTTGCAGAAGCTGTTTTGTTCTTCATACCAACGTAAGTTTTAATTTTTTTTTGGTTGTTTTTTTTTGTTGGTTGATGGTTGTTTCTTCTTCTTCTTCTTCTTATGCTTTCTTCTGCTTTCTTCTTCTTCTTCTGCTGTTTATTTTTTATTTTTTATTTATTTTTGTTGTTGAAGGTTTGCAGAAGCCATTTACTTCTTCATACCAACGTAAGCTTCCTTCTTACTTTTTATTTTTTATTTGTTTGTTCTTATGTTAGCTTTGTTCAAACAGATTTTTGCTTTCTTTTTTCTTCTTCTTCGAGTTCATTGCATGTTCTTTGTTCTTCTTCATCTTTCTTCTTCTTCGTACCAACAGTTGTTTAAGTTTAAAATTTTTTTGTTCGTGTTTTTTATTTTTTTGTGATTTTTGTTTTTGAAGGTTTGCAGAAGCCGTTTTCGTTGTAGTTATTTTTTTATTGTTTTTTTATAATTTTTTTGTTGTTGTTGTTGTTCTTTTTTTTTGTTTTTCTTCTTACTC
>Ga0214542_1006964_pt1 | contig 20109 bp, 7 predicted proteins | sample CNSS1metaG_FD_160096 | JGI IMG/M metagenome (GOLD analysis project Ga0214542, IMG submission 160096) | Root nodule microbial communities from cowpea collected in UCLA plant growth center, Los Angeles, California, USA - CNSS1 | ecosystem: Host-associated > Plants > Roots > Nodule | place: USA...
AACTTCTTCATCAGACATCAGAAAATCAATAACAAAGAAAGACATGTTTAATCAAAACACATGAATTAAACAATTAAACAATACAACATATTAAAGGAATTCCTTTGATTAAAACATATTCTCCTCAGCAGTGGAAGTCAGCAACTGGAATACGTAGTGGAAGTCAGGATGAAGTTATCTTATTAGAGTTAATGAAGGAATGAACCCATAAACAACCTACATAAACAAAAAAAAACAAAAAAATGAGTTAAAACAACATAACAGATTGATGAAGTAACATAAAATATAAAATTAACATAAAAATGAAATAAACCTCAAATTTTGGGGTTCGAATTAAGCAAACCTGAAATGGTGGGATTTCTTGAAAGTTGATGTATAATCGCATGAAATTTGAGCAAACATTAACAATAAAAAAGATTAAGAAGTGAAGCAACTTTCTCAGTTAATAGAAACCAATAAAACATGCAATAGGCAACATATCAGATTCAAATGGTAGGGTTTGAGTCTGATTCAACAGAGAAATCGAGAGGTTTTAAAAAGGTACAGAACCACACAAAAATCTACACAAAGAAAAATATGAGTAAGAAATGAAAAATTAGGGTTTGAAATTAAAAGTGAAGAGATAAAAGTTATTACCAAAGAGCGATGGAGAGCGTTTGACGCGGCGTGAGAGAGATGGGCGCACAAAAGAACAAAAACAATCTACAAAAACAAAACAAAACAAAAAAAGAGTTAGAAGACAAAAAAATTGATGTTAACGAAGTTGGATTCACTGAGTCTAAGAACAAAAAATTAGGGTTTGAGGATCGCGTTTCAAGCGGCGTCAGAGAGCTGGCTAGGGTTTGATGAGGCAGAAAGGGGGAGAGTGCGTTTCCAATGGACAGCGTTTCATGCGGCACAAAAGAGGACATGGTTTCAGTAAAGAGAATCGTGGACAGAACAAAAAGGTCGAATGAAGTTCAGAGAGAACAGAGGTGGATCGCGTTTGTGCAGGAAGAGTGTCTGAAGCAAAAAAACCATCTACACAAACAAAACAAACCAAAAAATTAGTTAGAAGCAAAAAAAATTGATGTTAACCCTAAAACAGTACGAATCGAGAGAATCGTGGAGATGGTTGGACGCGGTAAAAAGGTCGAATGAAGTTGAGAAGGAAGGGAGGTCGATGGCGTAGAAGTGGAGAATGCGTAAAACAGGTTAGGGTTCGACATAGGGAAAGTGAAGAGAGGTGGAGAACGTTATTTGGTGTCGCGTTTGTGGAGGAAGAGCGAATCAGAGCGACTGAGGTGGAGGAGGAGGCAGAGAGCTGGAGGCGGAGGCAGAGGTGTGGCTAGGGTTTGACGAAGGAGCGACTGAGGTGGAGGAGGAGGTAGAGAGCTGGATTCGGAGGCAGAGGTGTGGCTAGGGTTTGAGGAAGGACAGAAGTGGAGAGCGCGTAAAGGTTTGAGAGAGAAAGTGAAGAGAGAGAGGAAGTGAAGGGTTTGAGGAAGGTGAGAAGTGAAGAGTGCGTAAACAGAGAGAGAAAATGAAGACAGAGAGTCAGTCAAGAGAAATGATTAACGTGAGTGTGGTGAAAAGCGAGAAAGATGGCTGAGAGGGGTTTAGAAGATGACACGTGTCTAAATTACCTTAAAAGGTAAAAAAATAAAAAATTTTGAAATTCAACAAATTCAGAGAAAATGACACGTGTAATTTTTTGCCTTTTGTGATTCTTTGAATTGTATTATAAATAGATTAGAATTTAAAGTTAGTTCGTCAGAATTTACAAGGTCTTCAATTAACTAAATATCTCTTGTAAACACACATACAACAAAATTAACTCTGAACTCATGCCCAAACCAAGCCCTCGGTTATGTCTGTTGTAAATGATAAACATCGCATTTAGGCAATGTAGCAAGTGAGAGCAAACTAGCACAAGTAGTCGTAGACCTCCAAAGAAGTCACGGACCTTCGAAGCAACCACAAACCTCCAAAGCAGCAGCGGACCTCCAAAGCAACCACTAACCACTGAAGCAACCGCCGTGAACCCACGATACAGACACCACAGGTATCAAAGCAATCAGTGTTAAACATACCACATATATAGAAGAAAACGCACTTGAAAACAAACATTTGGCCATGAATTAGACAAGTAAGAGATTTATGATGTGAGAAATTGAGAAATCTAAAAGGATGAAAGAAAATCGGAAGTTGTGATTCAGATATGCAAAGAGTGAAATTATTTCTATGTAACTCAGAGTTGAATGTTAGGTTTAGACATCAAGATGTTAGGTCTAGCTTGCATTCTCACTAGGAAAAATGAAATGAATGAAAAATAGAAAAAAGGGAAAATGAAAACTATATGAAAAATAGAAAAGAGGAAAATTTACCGTGGTTCATTAAATAACCATTGAAACTTATCAGGGGTTTGAAAAAACCCAGCTATGTGTTTCTCTTATCAGGGGTTATTATAACCTCTGTTAAAAATCCCCTACTAAATTTAACTTTTTTTGTAGTGATATTACATAATATTACCTATTATTTAATGTTTGAAAAATGGACTATGAGATGTAGAGATCATCTTTCAAGGATATTAAATGAAAAAAAAAATTCAATATAATGTAAAATTGTATAAAATTATAAAATGATAATATTACATTAATTCTATATAAATTTAAATTTAAATTTAAATTTAATTATAAATTGATATAAATTTGAGAATATAAGCAGGATAATTAATATTAGATCAATAGTTTCAAAGATATTAATGGAAGAAAATTTTAGGTTCCAATGCAATATTTTTAAACTATCCTTTTAGTTTTATTAATTCTAATTAATAATTAATATTATTGAACAACAATAAAAGATTAAACATTTATGATTAATGATAAATAAACAATAGGTAATATTTTCAAAAATCAACATCATGATATAAAATTTGTATATTTTATATATACTTAAAATTGATAAATGATGTAAAACCCACTTTTCTGTCCTAAAAATTTAAAGGAGCCTAGCCCCATCTGTTGGACCTAAGTATTGGCCCATAGGGTGTCTAAAGCCTTTAAGGCAAACTAACCCATCTCATTTGCAAAATAGTAACTTGCCTACTCTCCTTTTCTCTTCCTAGAGCTCTGCTAGGGTTTGAAGTTCAATCAAATTAAAGTTTAGCTCGACCTAGTTTCTGCTCACGTAAGTGGTTCGTCAACACAAACTCTTCTTCTCTGGTTTGGTTCTTCGTAATTACTGTTAGAGTTCCTTGTAGTAATCTCGTACCTCATCTGTGTTAGGGTTTTCAGCTCTTAAATCTGCTTCGAAAACTTTCATGCTCATTCGCTTGAGTGTTGAGGTCGTTTGGCTAGCATTTTCCAAGTAAGGGAAGTTAGAACCTCCTTGTCTGGTGTGATTGTGGTTGTGCTATTTTTGGTTTCATGATTCTTGAGTTTGTGTGCCGCTGTGGATGCCTAGACTGTCTGGTTATTTTTGTTTGGTATATGTGTATGGTTGATGTAGGTGCGAACAGTGGCGAACACTGATAATCTTGCCCAAGCGAGCTTGCCTTGCCAAGGCGAGATGAGCAGAGGCTCGCCCAAGCCTGTTCCACGCGAGTTGTTGCTCAGGCGACCAAACCCTTGTTTTGAGCGAGAGGATGTCTCGCTCAAGCGAAGGGGGTCTCGCCTAAGCGAGACGGTGCAGAAGGCCATTATTCCTATTGTCGAGCTCTCGCTTAGGCGAAGGGAGCTCGCTTGAGCGAGACCCTTCAGCCTGAGCGAAGAGCTGGGCGAGAGTACGTTATGGTGTGATATTTTCTCTATTCTTGGATGTTTGGCATGTATTTGATTGGATTATTATATAATGGCATGAGATGAATGAATATGCATGAGTGGGAGGGTGTATGAGTTGTGAATGATGAACTTGGATAATTCTTGGCATGTAATGAACATGAAATGGTTGGTTATGAAAGTGGCATGGTATTGATATGAGATAAAATTTTGTATTCATGTATGGAGGATGATGAGTTTGTATGGTTTGACCTGGAATATAAAAGGGGTTAGTTATAAAGGTTGACATGAGAGGGATATGCATGATAATATTAGTTGGTTGTTTAGATATGATTGGTATGTGGTCAGTACGTAATTCCTTGAAATCTCTAGGTGAGATTTCAAGGTCGTGCTTCAACGGTCAGGACGTAATTCCATGACCCCTGTTAGTGGGTGTTCATGGTGGTGCCCCATCTATATAATTTAGTAAGGATTCAAGGTAAGGTTGCATCATAACACTCTAAGGAGTCAGTTAGTCTCCCTTAGAGCGGACTGACTCTTGTGGTGAGAGTAGCAGGAGGCCTGAAACTCATTAAGGGCTAACCTTGTATGGGGGGATTGAGACATTGTAACACTTAGCTCAAGGGTGAGCAGAGAAATCCACCACAAGTACAAGCATCCGCTGAATCTGACTAGATTATATGTATCCGGATGAGTCGTGTCGAGTCTTAGTGTATTGTCTGGAAGGTCATAACATGCTTGGATAATGTATGTACAATTGAATGTGAAAGTGTATCTGATTGCATAATAAAAACTATTTTTGGCTCTAGCTTACCCTTCTGTCATTTGTTATGTGTTATGTTGTGTGGTTCTCTCTTTTTGCGATGATCATCAACGTGTTGATGTGAGCAGATGCGAGGAACACCTGTGGTCAACAGGGAAGTGTTGGTTTCATTGCGTAGCCCATCTGGACTGGATTCTACTATCTTGGGCTTTCTCATATGGCTACGGCCCATGTACTATTGTGTCTGTTAGTACTTTAATAACTACTATCAAGTTCTTGTATTATACTTTGTATCTAGCATCGAAGTGTGCTTTGGTTTCTTTTAATTTTATTTATGGATATTGTAAGGAGTAGTGGTTACACTCCTGAATTTGTTTCTTCTACCCTATATGTGTGGCATTGCATTTAAATTAAGGATATTATTTAAATGGGGTGTTACAAATGACACTTTTTGAAATACCTTATACCCTAATTATATGTTAATTTAGTTTTAAAGAATACTCCTGTAAATAAGTTATGCATCATCTATTAAGATATTAATATTAAGAAATAATATAATATAAATATACAAATATATATATATATATATATATATATATATATATATATATATATATAAAATAAATTAGATCTTCTTTGATATTCGAAAGAATACACATGAAAGGGAATTAATGTTGAAACCTTCTATTTCCAAGGACATTAATTGAAAAAACATTTGATTTTAAATGTAATATTCCTACATTATCATTTTTGTTTTATTAATGTTCATAAATGTCATTTAAAAATAATAAAATTTAAACTTTAAAACTATAAATGGAAAAAAAATGAAATATATTGAATATTAGATTCAAATCTTATCAATTTTTTTTCATAGTAGTCTAAATTTTGTCTTTTTGTGTACCGAAGTCAAACATACCAAATATTATGTACAAAAAATATGTTTTTAAAATACGACAACACTTTACAATACATTATAACATTATTTTAAAAACCCTGAATGCATTATCACACTATTTTAAAAATCCTGAAATGAAGTATTATAAGGTTTTTAGTGATAGAATGAAGAATATTTAATGAGACTATTACTGAATTAATGTAATGCACATTATTTATCTTTTTAAAATTGATTAATCTAAAAAATAAAATTTAAAATAAAGATTTGAAGTGCAAGATCTCTAGTCTTCCAAATTTGATTGATGTTTGACATTGCATTGAGTCCCACAAATTATAATTGTTATTGTTCATAATAAATAGAGTTATAATTAAAAATGAATAAGTGTTGGAAAAGGCCAATTTTCTTCATTTATGTGAATCTGCCTTATTGTATGTTGGCAATGCATTGAGATAGAAAATATTGAATTGCTTTTGTTCGTAATTAATGTTCTCCGAAGTTCAATGATGCAAAATTCTTGGAAGACAAAAAGTTGTTGATATTTAACAACAAAAATGTTGGAAGACAAAAAGAATATGAGAAGTTTTTCATTGGTAGTGTGACCAACATTTTTTCATTCATTCTCTATATTGTTGATATATATATTGGAAGACGTAATTATTGATTTTTTTGAAGCTTATTTAAGAAGCTACATTGAAAATTAAGAAAAAAATAATTTTGTATGAATTAACAATTGTTAAAAGTTAAAGGTTGAAAATATTTCAAAACGCCAATTCTTGATATATTATGAAAATAAAACATTTTTACTAATTAACTATTGTTGCTAAGAAACTAAGAGACTTACAAGTAAAAGCTCTCCATAGTTAACAATTAAAGGAATATTGAAAATCGAGGTAAACAAAGATGACATTTCGTAACTCATGAATCTTTAAACGTTGAAGTTATAAATATTCAAACTGAAATTTAAAATTGTAAAATATCTTGGAAAAACTGTACTTTTCTAATCAATAAAGCTATCTTCGTTATGAAGTTTTATTTCATCTCTGATTCTATGACATGCTGATATGGTATAAGAAGAACAATTATTTTCTTCTACCGCTTGTTTAAATATTTCTCGCCTTGTTTAGTCATTTACATAGTATAAACTTTTTTCAAGAAGGTAGGTAGATCTTTTAAAACATTTTCCATTTAAAATTATAATACAATAAATTTAAATATAACATTGCATTGAGACACACAAAAAGTCATTTATTTCTTCGTAATTAATGCTAATTAATGATAAAATCGTGATGGAAGAGACAAAAGTCTACCTTGAAAGTAGTGTTGGAAGAAACTGAAAAGTTGTTTTTATTCTTCTCAACATCTTTTAATTTTTGGAGGATGAAAAATAGGTTTTGAAAAATATAAAAAACTTCTTCAGTAACCTAGGTATAAAAAATAAAACTCTTAATTTTTAATTTGGTAAATAAATGTATTTAAAGTAAGTAATTTCATTTGCATTATTTATTATTATTATTATTAATTAATTAATAAGAAATTATTAATTGATCAGATTCAAAAAAATATGTAATATGTAATGATTATTCTTAAAACAAAAATTATAAAATACCTAATTTTGTTTATAGAAAGGAGAAACTATTAATATTTATATAAAAATATTTGTTAGTTACAAACTAGGCCATTATGTATTTCTTTTTATTTTAAATTATAAATCTTTTTTCTACTGAAATTTTTAAAATGTGTGTTATGGATTTAACCTATTAAACTTTAATAAATATTTATCGGGGCATGAGCTCTATATTTTAAGTTTGTTTGTTGGAAAATTTATAAATTTTGGATTCTACCTTTATGATTTGCATTTATTTTAAAAATAAATTGTAGTTTATAATTTTTATTTACTTCACTATCATAATTCTCAAATAATAAATATTAATATTATCTTATCAAATAAAATTAAAATTATATTTGAAATTATTCACTCTCAAGGCTACGAAAAATTTAAGTAAATATCATATAATATTTATAAAATCCACACTAAATCCTAATTAATTTATTGTAATACAAATTTTAATTTAATTTATTTTAAAAAAATTAGTTACCTTCTCTAAGAAACTATGAAATTTAAAAAAAAATGGTTACATTCTCGAAGAAACTTTGTAAAGGTTACTAAAGTGTCATCTTATCATACTTACTACTTCAAAACATTAATTATGAAGAGCATCAATTAATTTTTTTTTGGGACATGACACTTCCTCCCTACATTAAATGAATGTTGTATCTTCCAATGCACGCATTCTCCCAACATGCCATTTCCAACCTTTGTCAAACATAAATGTTCTACCCAAAGATTAAATTTTTGCATTAATTTGTGTGCTCTTATGACCTCTGTCAAACGTAAATGTTCCACCAAGATTAAATTTTCCCACATAGGCATATGTGCTCTTTTTTCTTAGCAATTGCATAAATGTCTTGGGCACAGTTTCGCATCTTCAACAAACACCTTTTGGCTCCCTCATTCTTCTTAGACACCCACCATATTCATCTTTCCAAAAAAAACATTGCAGGTGTGGTCTGTGAGGAAGAAAATTTGGAAAAAAAAGACAAGAAAATAGAATGAAGTTTTAAAAATCAAATATTATTATTGACTATTATTAATATATTACAATCATTCAATATTATATATTAAATAATTTCATATGATAAAATAATTAAATATAAAAAAATATATCTTGATAATGTTCAAAAATACAACTATGAAGATTGAAGATTGTTATTGCATTATGTTAATTAAAGAAAAAAAATGAATAAAGTTTTAAAATTGAAAGATTGTTAATGAACTATGTTAATAACAAAATAAGAGATTTTTGAAAGATAATTATTGATCAAACATGATTAAAAAATCTAAGTCATCTCGTAGATAAATATTGATTCAACATGTTTCACATTTTTTCTATTGTTCAATGAGTTCATTGAACCATTTCGCAGAAAATCTTCACGGATGTCCTTGCCTCAATCAATTAATGAATCTGACAAAAAAAAAACTTGATCTAACAGTTAAATATTACAAAGAAAATGAGTTAGATATTACATATGGTAGAAGAAGAAAAAATAAGACAGAAGAAGAAAACCATTGACCTTTTTTTGCGTTCTTCAATTAGTTAATGAATATCAAAGAAAAACCTTGGTATAACAGACAAATACTACAAATAAAAGTAGTTAAATACGGTATAAGAACAAAAAATCAAAGAGAAGAAGAGAAGTTGTTAATGTTTTGGTGTTCTTTACCGTGTTCATGAATCTCACAAGTAAACATCCATCCAATAGAGAAAAAACTACAAAGAGAAGTGTTTAATATGGTAGAAGAACAAAAAATCACAAAGAAGCAAAAATGTTCTTACATTTTTTGTGTTCATGAATCTGAGAGAAAATCATCTATCTAATAGAGTAATACTACAAAGTAAGAAAAATAATTGACTATGGTAGAAGAACAAAAAATCATAGAAAAGAAAAAAAGTTGTTACCTTTTTGTGTTCTTCACCATGTTCATGAATATGAGAGCAAAATATCCATCAAATAGAAAAAATACAACAAATAAGAAAAGTAGTTAAATATGATAGACGAAAAAAAAATCGCAAAGAAGAAGAATAGTTGTTACCTTTTTGGTGTTCTTCACGGTGCTCATGATTATGAGATGTGCAACACACAGGTAGAAAAATCACAGAAAAGTTGATATTTTTTGGTGTTCTTCACGGTACTCATGAATCTTAAAGGAAAACATCGATACAACACATAAATACAACAAACAATAGTAGACCTGAGAGTAAAACATCCATTGAACAGATAAATATAACAAGTAAAAGAAGTTAAATATGGTAAAGAACGAAAAATCATAGAAAAGTTGTTACCTTTTCTGTGTTTTTCACAGTGCTCATGAATCTCATAGCAAAACATCAATCCAAAACAAAAATAAAAGAAATACAAATTAGATCTGAGAGCAAAACATTCATCCAACAAGAAATACAACAAAAAGATTAGTTAAATATGGTAGAAGAACGAAAAATCGAAGAAAAGTTGTTACCGTGTTCTTCACGATGCTCATGATTCTGAGAGCAAAATTCAATGCAACACAAAAAGTTGTTACCTTTTCGGTGTTCTTCATGGTGCTCATGAATCTCAGAGCAAAACATCAATCTAACACAGAAATACAACAACACAAAAGTAAATCTGAGAGCAAAATATCAATATGACAAAGAAAAGGAGTTAAATATGGTAAAAGAATGAAAAATCGTAGAAAAGTTGTAACCTTTTTGGTGTTCTTCACAGTGCTCATGAATCTCAGAGTAAAACATCAATCCAAAACAAAAATAAAAGAAATACAAAGTAGATCTGAAAGCAAAACATCCCTCTAGTAGAGAAATACAACAAAGAAGATTAGTTAAATATGGTAGAAGAACGAAAAATCACAGAAAAGTTGTTACCTTTTTTGTGTTCTTCACGTTGCTCATGATTTTGAGAGCAAAACATCAATGCAACACAAAAATAAAACAAATACAAAGTAGATCTAAGAGCAAAATCGAGATCAAAACTCGAGATCCAGCAGAAAAGAACTAAAAAGATTATTTTTTTTTCATTGAGAAGAATGAAAATAATTGAAAGTTGAGTAAAAATAAATACTTTACATACCGTTCTCATTCTTGCCCGTGACCCATCTTCTACTCATTTCATTCAACTGAAGAAAAACTGAAATCATAAAGAAAACTCACTTAAGTAGATCTGAATGTTTGAGTCAAAAAGACATAGATGAAGTCTCGTAAAAAAGGTGAAGAAGTGTGTAAAATGAGAAAGATGGTGTTCTGTGTGAGTGAGAAAGAGAGAGATGAAGCTGAAGATGTGGTGTTCGCCATAGTGTTGTGTGTGAGTGATTCAGAGAGAGATGAAGAAGCTGGAGAGGTTTGAGAAAGAGAGAGAAGAAGCTGAAGAGGTTTGAGATAGAGAGAGAAGAAGATGAAGAAGTTTGAGAAAGAGAGAGAATAAGCTGAAGAGGTTTAGGAAAGAGAGAGAAGTTTGAAAGAGGATGATATTGTGTGTTGGACACAGAGAGTGAGAACAAAATAATGTGAGGCTGATTTCTTTTTGATTTATTTTTTAATCTTCAAAATTCTAAGAGGTTGACACGTAGTCATATTTTCCTGTTGTAGAAAGTAAATTTTGAATGCAAATGGTTCAGAAATATTAAAATATTCAAGAAGTTGTCATTTGTTAGTTCACAATTGTATATAGTATTAGATTATGCTATGTGTACCTGGATGTTTACTAGCCTTGCACCTCCTGTGTTATGTTGTATCTGTTTATGTTTACTCATTGCACCCTTTTTGTTTACGCTTTGCACTCCTTATGTCATTGGTCCCCATTTGTTGACTGCACCCCACTTTTCACAATTCACACCCCTCCTTCTAGGTTCACTCTACTTTCAGCTTTTACTCGTTGCACTCCCACCTTTAATAACCACATCACATTTAATTCATGCACCTCACACATTACTCATGCACCCTCCTATTTTTGTTTTTTCACTTTTATCATTTTTTATTAAATTCTATCTTTATAATTTTCTAAAAAAAAGGAAAACAAGAATATTTTAAATTATAAAATTACAAAAAATAGAAAAAAATCTAAAAAATGAGAAATGTTCTCCTTTGCTTTATTGTGTATGTTCGGTCGCCCGCACCGTGTGACACTCATTTTCAAAAATACCAAAAATAGTTTTCTTTTTCGTTTAGTGTTTGTCCGATCGTCCGCACCGTGTCACACTAATTTTCAAAAATACCAAAAAATATAAAACTAACATGTAGGGAAGGTGTTAGCACCCTACAACGCCCGTCAAAAGGTAATACCCTTAATTAAACATGCAAAGTTGATGTGGTTTTCAAAACAGTAATTTTCTCCAAAAATAATGAGACAAATAATACTAAAAAGAAACAAAATATTTTTTTTTAGCTCGACAAGGGTTGACATTGGTCCTACGTATTCTCATTTAAAGTGAGAAATCATGGTTACGTAGTTCTTTAAAAGATATTTTGAAAACTATTTGGAAAATGATTTGATTTTTTTTTTGGAAGTGAACCTAACAAGGACTGACCTTGTTTCTACGTATGTCACAATGGAGAATCAAGGATCACGTAGTTCTTAATAAATATATCATTGTTTAAAAATGTTGATATTTTTAAAATAGTTTTCAAAATATCTTTTAAAGAACTGTGTAACCATGATTTCTCACTTTAAATGAGAATAAGTAGGATCAAGGTCAATCCTTGTCGAGCTCAGAAATAAAAAATAAATAGTTTTTGGGGAAAATTACTGTTTTGAAAACCACTATCAACTTTGAATGTTTAATTAAGGGTATCTCCTTTGGACGGGCGTTGTAGGATGCTAACACCTTCCCTACACGTAATCGACTCCCGGATTCAAAAATCTGGTTTTTTCGCAGACTTTTTATTTTCATAGTTTTTCATAGTTTCCTAGTAATAACTATAGTGACGACTCCAAATCTCTTTTCAAACCCTTTTTTTTTGTTTTTTGTCGTCTCGTTGCCATTTCGGTTGCGACAAGTGTACTACGATTTTGTAAATTAAATATTTCATTGATAAGTATTGTTAAAGTATACTAAAGTATCGGACACGATATGTGTCAGACACTGATATATTATCCAAGTTAAAGTATCGGTATATCCATAATAAAATAGAAATGTAAAAGATTTAAATTATGATTAAACAAAAACCTTACAATAGTTTACGTAGGTGGTAATTAAATGTTTAGTGACTGGGCACGTGTAAGTGGAAAGTGGTTGATCTGAACATTGAGTATTCGATTGACACTCCAATGATTTGCGGCGTGTAGTGCACTCCATCCCAACTAATGTAACTGGAAGGACCATTACAAGAACCTGCAAAGATTTCCTTACCATTGATCATTGCTTTGTTCTCACAACTTGTACGCGTGCACGATATTTATTCTATAACAAAATTTAATATTTATTAATAAAAATAAATCTTATAATATATATAAAAAGATTGATTAATTTTATATATTATATTTGACACAAAATAATAATAATTATAATAAATAATGAAATGTTATTGAAAAATTATATATATATATATATATATATATTGTTATAAAATATTTTTTGAAAATGAAATGAATAATAATATAATGTATTGAGTTTTGAAAAAAAAATTATCTATGTAAAAAAATCATTATATATTTGTTGCAATAAATAATTTCGATATTTTTTATAATTAATAATTTAACTTTTCAAATAAATTTAATAGTTAAAAATAACATACAAAATCATGTATAAAAAATATTATGATAAGTGATCATTTTTAGATATTTGATTTGAAGTTATCAGTATATTATTGAGAATAAATATTTTTAGTCACTTGATTTTATGAACTTGTATTTCATTCAACAAGTGTTTTTAGAAGGTAGAAGTGTATTTTTCGAAGTCTCTTAGAGAATGTTAAAAGTCTACGTCATAGAACTTAACAATATTCGTCTTTGAACGTCTCGAACAAAGGGAGAGATACTTACAAAAGACACTCTGATGCGAAATTTAATCTCAAATGTCAAAAAATAAATGTTCAAGAATACATAATCATGTACTTCATAAAATTTGTCTTTCATATTTAGGGTTCATGGGTTTTATCTAGTTGGACTTTAGTTTAATTAATCTAATTACCTGATAATCAGATTGAGATAATTAACCTTAGATTTCCTTCTTTGAATGAAGGTTATGCTTTAAAGCAAAATCTATTCATAACTAGTGTTTCATCCAATATAATCAATTTTGTTTCCATCGAAAACCTAACATGAAGACTTCCTTGAACTATGATACAAAATAATTCCTTAATTATTAAAACTGGTATCCAAAACATACAATGTAGTGTATTTCCTCTGAGACTCTGACAAGTAATCGATAAACAATTCTAGTTGAAGTTACGTTTCAAACAATCATTCATTTGTTTTATTATTTTATAAAAATAAAAAAACACTGTTTTTATTTTATTTTTTCTTATAAAAACACCTATATATTTTTATTTATATGAACATGATGTTTTTTTTAATCATATATTAAAAACTAATAATAAGCCTTATAAATAAAATATTAATGTTAAAATTTATAACTAGAAATTACATTTTATAATAATGAACAAATATTTATTTATATTATATTTGAAAATAATATTTTATAATTAATGTTTCTATATGTTTTTCATAAAATATTTTTTTAAAATGTATAATTCAAATTATAAAACATGAGATCATTTTTTTTCTTCTTAACTATTGAGCTAAAATTTGTTAGTAAAAAAAGAAGAAGTTCAATTTCTTTTAATTCGTTTCTTGTTTAAAACATTTTCTTAATATTTGTAATCACTTTTTTATATTTACTTTAAATTATTCACTAAATTTTTTATATTAAAATACTGTGAAATATTCATTCATTAATTCTAAGTTTTTCTAATTGTTATAATAAAACTGTAATATATTTATTATATATATATATATATATTAAATATAAAGTTATCTAAAATTTATTTTAATAAAATTAAATCTTGAATATTTATTTATAAACTGTAAGAACTATATTATTATTTATCTAAAATTACTTTTTTGACGCAAATTTTAAAATTTTAAAATTGATTTAGATAATTTTATAAGTAGTTACAGCATATTAAAATATATTAATTGCATATAAATTGTTTTAAGTTTTTCTTAAAAGCTATTCTGTAAAATATTTACGATTTTTTTTAAATGATCTTGTTTTATTTTATAAAAAAATTACAATAATTAAGAAATGAAGTAAAATAGAAAAATAATTGAAATAAAAAAAAATAGATGATACATTATAGTAATCCCTAAAATTTAGTACAAAATATTAAATTTAAAATATTAAGTAAAATTAGTACAGTAAAATAAATCATTTTATATCATTATCAGAAAATAAAAACAGTAAGATGAGGCATCTAATAAAATTAAATGATTAAACACAATTAGCTAGTTTTATTTTACATTATACAAATTTAGTGTTGAGAATGCGAAATTTATTTTAATGCTCGTATCACGAGTCAATAATTTTCAATTATTCAATAATAAATAAATGGTTAGAAAATATAATAAAAAAATAAATAATAATAATAATAATAATAATAATAATAATAATAATAATAATAAGAAGAAGAAGAAGAAGACATATATAAATGGATAAAAGAAACACTACTAAAAAAACTCATATTTCTTGCCAATTTTGTTTTGAAATTTTTTTCGTAGAAAACACTTCTAAATTTTGTTACGAAAAAAATTTTATAGGAAATTGCTGCCAATTTTTTTTAAAATATTTTGTATAAAACACTTTTCACAACAAATTTTATAAGAAATACTTACAAATTTTATAGTAGAAAAAAGTCTTTTTTTACAAATTTTTTTAACAAATTTTTAATAAAAATCTTATCTAATATGATAATTTTTAATAGTAAAAGTTGATAAAGCATAATTATTCTTATACACTAAAAAACAACAATATATATGATAAATTTATAAACAAAGGAAAGCTTAAAAAAAGTATGGATTAAGACATGTAGAGCCCTTAAAGAGAAAGTGTTCCAATTACACAAGGTAAAACAAAATTATATACACTTCTTAACCAAGATATACAACAATCACTTAGATGGATGAGTGTAGCAAATATTCTTTGAATCCTGTAAACATCAATGTTTTAAAAGACTAAAAACATTAAAAATACTTTTATATAAGTTGTTGTGTTTGTTGTGTCTGTGATGGAAATAAACAGTAAATTTATAGATAATAGGAGTAAATAAGATTAAATTCTATAAATATGATTAAATGAAATAGTAATTTTTAATAAAGTTAATAACTCTGCATTATCTTATAAAATTAATAGTCCAATAACAAGGGTATGATAATTTATTTATTTATTTTTTAAATTATGTTAAATATTTCTAACCTAAACTATTATAACATATCTAACTTAAATGTGTACAACAACACAACACATGTCAACTAATAACATTTCATGTTTCCTATGATGGTCATCAATTTTCATACATATTACAAATTGAAAGCATTCAAACACATCACGTTATACATTCAAAAATCGAAGATAAATAATAAAAGAACCAACACATTAGTTTACAAATTTGATTTGTCATTCCTCAATATTAATGTGTCTTTCAATGTCTTTAATTGAAGCTTTATATTTGTTAGTTAACAAACTGGTTGCACTATCTCTTTTAAGTCAAGTTATTATTCACTACTAAAAATACTTTTTATCTCCTATTTTTTTTTAAGAATATTGATTCACAGGTAATTCTTTTGTGGATAATTATTTTCTACAAAATTATAAAATTCGCAAATATTTCTTAAAATTTGTTGTAAAAAGTGTTTTATACAAAATATTTTGCAAACAATTGGCAGTAATTTCCTACGATTTTTTTTTCATAACAAAATTTATAAGTATTTCTTAAAAAAAAATTCAAAATAAAATTGATAGAAATGAGTTTTTTAATAGTGATTATATCATCACTTAAATGATTGTTAATTCCAAATCAATTATCTGCAATTCAGTATCATTAGATGCATTTGAAAGCTAAATGATTCGAAAACTTAGGTCACAAATCTTATTAAAAGAAAAATACATGTATACAAAGTTTTAATGCTTTGGGGAACAAACAATTTATAACTTAAAAAAAACATTATGTAAAATATATCTCCATGTCAATAGAGAAATTATCATTCATTATTAAAAAAAACTCATATTTCCTGCCAATTTTGTTTTGAATTTTTTTTAGGAAATACTTATAAATTTTGTTATGAAAAATAATTATAGGAAATTGCTGTCAATTTTTTTGCAAAATATTTTGTATAAAACACTTTTCATAACAAATTTTGTAGGAAATATTTACGAATTTTATAATTTTGTAGGAAATAATTACCTATGAAAGAATTACCTGCCAATTAAGATTCTTAGAAAAAATAGTAGAAAAATAGTTTTTTCTAACAAATTTTTTTAACAAATCTTTTAAAAAAAATCATGTAATATGAAAATTTTTAGTAACTATGTTCTAATGTTTTATAGTACAAAAATAATCATAATAGATATCTTGAACAATTTTGTAGAGTAAAAAGACCTATTATCTAAAATACCTTTACAATATTAGTAGAGAACTACATGAATTCTTTTAAGAAGAATTGACCATTTTAAAAATACTTTTTTTAATAATATTAATAACTAGAATTATGAATGTAAATGAGACAACAAATAGTTCTGAACATCAAAATATACTTCAATGCAAACACAAACATCACTACTGATGATGGATGTTTCGGTCTAAAATTATCCATTTTTAGAATATCTATCTATATATATATATATATATATATATATATATATATATATATATATATATCTTTTATAAAAATATCATTGATATTCATAAAAAAATGTCAATAACGGATATATAACGACAAAATGTATTATTAAACCTAACAAATAAAAGAAAATGTAATATGTATTAATATATATGTTTTTTTATAAAACAGGGAACAACATAACAAACAAATCATGGCTGAAAGTGACTCAGTCATCCATGATAAAAGAGAAATGTAAAAGATTTAAATTATGATTAAACAAAACACCTTGCAATAGATTCACAAAGGTGGTAATTAAATGTAACTAAATGGGTACGGCACGGCACGAGTGTGTAAGTGAAAGTGGTGGATCAGAAAAGGAACCGTTGATTATTCGATTGGCAATCCAACGGTTTGCGGCTTCCGTGTAGTGCACTCCATCCCAACTAATGTACTTGGAAGGATCACCACAAGAACCTGCAAAGACTTCCTTGCCATTGATCATTGCTTTGTTCCCACAATACAAGTGGTAACCATCCTTATGATACCCACAACAGATTTCTGAAGGCTCCACGAATCCTACATTTCATCAATGTCAACATTAATTAATTCCATCCACACACTCCCTCATTTGACCTTGAAATCTCATACGTTAAAATGTAATACTTCCCAAATATAAATATAAAAGAATGACTAAATAATTTTTGCTTGCTATTTTTAAGAGATTGTTTCAATTTAATATTTTAAAATATTACTATTTTCTATCATCAGATTTTGAATACTTTTTAAAGTTCCTTGTAAAATGGACGAGAGAAATAATATAAAATTTGCACATGGGATTGCAACTATCGATAGATTCACCGACGTCGGTGCGGGAGGGTTACCTTCTTTGTTAGCATTACTTATTAGCTCATACTTAGCGGAGAACATGTCTACATAAATGAAAGAGGCATCTAGGAACTTTGCTCTTAGTTTAAGCACGAAATTCTTCAGCTTTTTATTAAACTCTCTTGCCATGTCGTTTTGATAATTGATACAGCCGTTTTGATCAAGATAACCGGCCTCCTGAGTATGGTTGGTGGCATTGTTGTGCACGGGCATGGCCACTGGTAAGCAACCAATGGGACCAGAGTTATGTATCCAAAATGTCCTTGCTCCTAGTTTATGTAAATACTGAAAAAAGGAAGCGATATTTGTTAAAATGAAAAAACAAATTTTACAAAACTTCTGAAATTATTAATTAACTGCCACTTGTCCCATTATTGAAATATAAAAATAAACACAAGTCATCAACTTCAATCACTTACTTCAACTTGTTCTGCAAAATGTTCCACAATATCTGAGATCACTGCATGAGAATCTTCTGTGCCCACTCTGTTAATAGCAGCAGCAATATCATTTTGACCGATATCAAATGTGTAGACAGCCTTTGCAAAGTCCTCTGGCCTTGGAAAGTGTCTTCTGAAGGAGTTTTTCCTCGCTGCAGACACACGCACACATTTAAGTTACTATAATATGATATGATTTCGTTAAAATGGAGAATAAGCTATTATTATATATATTATGCGTATATTAATGTTGTCGGAAAAACCTTGATTGAAGAACTTTCCCGTGCGTTGCTTAAACTGGTTGAACTGTTCGATCTGGATTTCGAAAGTGAAAGGAGTGCCACCCTCAAAGACTGTTCTATTTTGCCGCCTAATGGTTGATGAACCTGCAGCAAAGTTTGCGCCATGCCTATAACTTGTTCCAATTGAGTTTATGTAAGCACTCAGTAATGGGAAACGGAGATGTTGGGCTGCAATCATAAATGCCATCAAATCATTATTTCCAATGTTGATTGCAATAAAAGTACGTAATTCTTTTACAGTTTTTAATGTATCACTTTACTCGTTAAGTATCAAGATTAATATGAATTTTTTCACACTCAATCAACACTAGACAAGTTGACAAGGTTGATTTAGTAATTATAAAGTTAAATAAATCTTAGTAATGACAAATAAAATGATAGACAAAATATGAATTTGTGTCGTTGTAATGATAAAAAAAAAAAGAGAGAGAATCAGTAGGATGTATGAATTTGTATCAGCTCTTAATCTGTGTTATTGAAAAATAGAGGGAAACAGACTGAAAATAATCAAACTTGTTATTAGAAATTAATTTACGTAGTTATATACAGTATGTGTTCAGATGTTACGGGATGATACTTTAATATATTATGTATTCCATTTATGAAAACCTTTTCCGCTAATAGCAATCTCACAGTGTAGTGAGTGAAGGAGATTGTATCTATTGACCATTTGGACTAAAGGATTTCGTGACGGAAAAAAAAAAAAGGAATTTAATGAAAAGGAAGAGAAACAAATTGAAAAGACTACCGATGAAATCTATGATAAGACGACCGTCAGAAGCTCTGCCAACAGGTTCATGGAAGAAAGTTTGACCGTATGGCGAAACCTCAGGGTAAAATGCTGCGGCCATGCAGCCAGTATCTGAATTGGAGTCACCAAAGTTGAATATGGCTCGAAAATCACAGGGTTGAGATGAGTTAATAGTATCCTCAGCTCTCATACTCGCTAACAAAGGTAGTAATATAAAAGCCACAAGTTGCACGAGGAACCCCATTTTGTGATGGCACTAATGCAGAACCTCGGTTTTGCCCAAGAGGTTCACTTTTTTATATAGCATTTGTCTCTTGGATATGCGCAACCAACGGATAGAAGTCACGGGCGTCACAAGCGCTTCATTAGAAACTATGTTTTGAGGAAATCCACTGTTTCGGCCAATCACATTAATTATTGCCTTCATCATTTAGGCCGGTTGGTAGGATAGATTTGAGAAAAAAAAAAAAGAATGTGAATATGAGTTTGTGTGGATTTAAGGGGATGAATATGTATGTTTTTTTGAGTATATTTAGAAGATAAAGTGAGTAGATTTGGAAATAAATTTTATAAAAATTAGTGAGTGATTTAATTGATATAATAAATTAAAAAAATATTATAATAGACAAAATTTTAAATTTACCAAAATACCCTTTATAATAAAAGTTTAATAAAATTATAACTAAACAAATTAAAAAGTTAAAATTTAAGAATATTTTAATTATATTTTTATATATTAATTATTATATATATATATATATATATAAATCAATAATAATAATTAAATATATTATCAGTTTATTATAATTATTATTAATTATTATAACTTTTATTAATTAATAACAATAATAATCATTTTATATAAATATTATTAATTATTATATTTTTAAT
>Ga0214542_1006968_pt1 | contig 20098 bp, 7 predicted proteins | sample CNSS1metaG_FD_160096 | JGI IMG/M metagenome (GOLD analysis project Ga0214542, IMG submission 160096) | Root nodule microbial communities from cowpea collected in UCLA plant growth center, Los Angeles, California, USA - CNSS1 | ecosystem: Host-associated > Plants > Roots > Nodule | place: USA...
TATTCTTAAAAAATATTTTTTTTTTTTTTTTTCAGTTTTCAGAAAATGAAGGCAGTGCAGTCTTTCCGTTTTCAGCTAAAGCTAAAGTAATGACTTTATTTATAAGACAAAACAACATTACTTATAGTGAAAAAAGGAAAAAAAAAACAAATGTTATTTTAAAAATTGATTACAGAGAATAAAAGGAATACTTATCAATAATACAGTATATTGTTAACACATATTCTCTTTGTGAGGTGTATTTTGGAAGAGTAACAAAAATGAATTAGATTTTAAATATACTTTAAGTTAGTTATTTATAGTTATTTAACTTTTTTATTTTTACTTTTTTTATTTTAACATTTTTATGTTTAATTTACTTTGTATGTAGTTCAAATTAAAAATAATTTTATAAATTGAAATAATTAATATTCACTAGACATGTTATAAATTATAAAAAATAAAATTCAAAATTGAGTTGTATCAATTTATTTAAATAAAGTAACTTGTTCAAGTTAAAAATATATACCACTTCTAAAAATATAAAGGTACCAAAAATTTAAATAAGAATAAATTATTTAAAAAAATTAAAATTAGAATAACATAATAATATACTTTTTACTAAAAGCATAAATTTTCTTTAAATAATAAAATATATGGAGGTATGTTGATTGGGTTGAATTACATGATGACTTAGCTCCATCCAATCTAACCCAATTCATTTATATTAAGTTGGGTTTCACTTATAATTGAGTCAAACTTGACTCAGCCCGAATTAACTTACCTTCATAGAGAGGGTACGTTTAATAGTAGTGACTTGATTATCTAACCCAAGTTTCATACTTATATCTTGGACTAAATGATATATACTTATATTTTAAGGATGTTTATTGGTTGAGTTACCTAATGACCTAGATCGATTCAATTCAACCCAACCCATTTAAATTGAGTTAGGTTTCACTTATAATTGAGTCAAACCTGACTCAGCTCGAATTAACTTACTTTTATATAGATTGTGGGTTTAATAGGAGTGACTTGATATCCAACCCAAATTTCACACTTATATCCTGACTAAATAAGGTAGGTATGTTTTAAGGGTGTTTATTGGGTTGAGGTACCTGATGACCCAACTCAATCTAATCCAATCCAACCTATTTAAATTGAGTTAGGTTTCACCTATAATTGAGCCAAACCTGACTCAGTCCAAATGAACTTACTTTTATATAAATTGTAGGTTAATAGCATTGACTTGATATCCAACCCAAGTTTCACACTTATATCTTGGAATAAATGAGATATGCTTATATCTTAAAGGTGTTCATTAGGTTGAGTTACATGATGACCCAGCTCGATCCAATCCAACCCAACCCATTTAAATTGAGCTAGGTTTCACTTATAATTGAGTCAAATCTGACTCAGTCCAAGTTAACTTACTTTTATACAGATTGTGGGTTTATTAGGAGTGACTTGATATCCAACCCAAGTTTCACACTTATATCCTGGACTAGATGAGATATGCTTATATATTAATGGTGTTCATTGGGTTGAGTTACCTGATGACCCAACTCGATCCAATCCAACTCAACCTATTTAAATTGAATTAAGTTTCACTTATAATTGAGTCAAACCTGACTCAGCCCAAATTAACTTACTTTTATACAAATTGTGGATTTAATAGGAGTGGTTTCATATCTAAACCAAGTTTCACACTTATATCCTGGACTAATTAAAATATGGTTATATTTTTATGTCATGAATTAGTTTACACAAACTTATTCTGACTTGAATTATTAATTTACTTAAACTCTTTAATTAATAATTGTGAAAATTGTTTTATTTTTCAATTAATTTAATACTTGAAAATTTATAAAATTCTTTAAAATCTCAATGCAATTAAAGTCGATCTAATTCAAGTGGATTAAGAATAGATTGGGTTGAATTTAATATATAAAAAAGGTAAAAAATAATATCCACTCCAACACAATATTTTGTTAGTGGATTGAATAATGAATTTACCTAGATCTTAATCAAATCATCTTGCAAAGTTATATAATTTTATGTCATGTGAGAATCTAACTTATCAATTGTCTATCTTATAAGTTAAGTTCTACAAGTGAGCCCATGTCTCTAACTAATAAATTTTAACCATTATTAAAAAAAACATTTTTTAATGTCAATTTTTTATTTATTGATTATGTGAGAAATTAACTAGTGTTTAAAGAATAAAAGAAAAAAAAACTATATGAAGTGGTAAATTTTACTCGTATACATAAAATATATTTCCTTATGTTTTCAATATCAACTAAACTATAACTCACTTTGATTCATAGGATACGTATATATATTCTGAGGTTCTCTAAAATATTTTTTTTATCAGAATTGGTAAAGTAGTTAAGAAAAAGAACATAACTTTTCTTTTACTATATATATATATACATTTCTCTCTCTCTCTCTCTCTCTCTCTCTCTCTCTCTCTCTCTCTCTCTCTCTATATATATATATATATATATATATATAATCCTTAGTACCTAATGGGTAAAACGTAAACTTTTGATCGAGTTGAGCATATATTTATGTCATCCTAAATTAAGTTCCCTCAACATGGAGGCTTTACTTATATTTATACAGTGATAAATGAAGTGGTAATGAAGTTAAATGATGATTTTAGTTGTCAAATTCTTATTTCTATATATTTTGTGTGAGTTCTCTATCTATTTTAATTGTCTATTCTCTTTAAAATTAGTGTTTACGGGGTATTGATCCTTAGTTAATTTTCGTAGTGCGATAAGAAAATATGATAACAAATTAATTCTATTAATGAAGAGTGGGATCATAAAAGTATTTGATCAGATGAAGGTATAAAAGTAAATATAGTTTGATTATACATTCTTTATGAGTTATTTATTTATCATTTTGGTAGAGAACAATAAGTTCTAAAAGTGTTGGAAACAAACAAATGCTTTTCGATAACATCGAGTGTTTAATGCTGTACATATCCTCACCTTCTTCTCTGAAAAGTCTCTGCATTTATTTGGAAGCTTTATCTGTCTAAAATAGTAGCATAAACATGGTCCAAGTCATTGAAATCGTGTCTCGGAAAAAGGGAAGAGAAAAAGCTTTTCACTTTCTTCAAGAAATTAGAAAAGCTTTTTACCTTGGTCATATCAACTACCAGACATTCCAGACAGGCTGCTAAACTGAGAATGTGTCCACACATTTAATGCACAATCACAAGGGTAAGCACTTCTTCCTCAACATACACATCTTTAACAAATCAAGAAAAGTTTTAAAACGTTCTCTCAAAAATATTCTGAGTTCAAAACTCCATGGATTAACAAGGACTCAACCTCAGACTAAGAACCATACAACACAGGCAGTATACAGAAACAAAATTTTAATCCCTAAAAAAACCTCAAATTTGAAGTAAAAACTTGACCCAGTCAAGATTATGCTAATCCAAGATGCATTTTTTGATAAAAAGGAGCCGCAAGAGTTGTTGCTCTGTGAATCATCAACACGAACGTTTCAGTCTGTCAAAAATTTCCGCATTTCGACTTTCTGGTGAAGAGTGAGATCGGGTGGGAATGTGATTTTGAACCTTATTCTCAAGTTTCCCTTCTTTGTTGGATCCTTGTGGTGAGGCAATCCTTCATTTTCAACAATCTCTTCATATTCAGGATGAATAACATTGTCGATTGGCACAGTTAAGTTTCTTCCATCAAGGGTAACCAGTTTCACAGTGTACCCTGTCAAGGCTTCAACAAGGGATATCGTTTTGGTCACCAGAAGGTCGGCTCCAACTCTAGTATAAACTCTGTGAAGTTCTTCTTCTATGATGAAAACAAGATCAGCTGGTATCATATTTGGCACCCGAATTCCCATCTCCAAATACTTTATCTTTGTGCCATTCTTCCAACCAGGCTTCACTTCCACTACCAATACCTCTCCCTCATCCTTACTGTTTATGCATCCATAAGGAAATTAATCAAACAACAAACTACAAAATTATACAAATTCTTCATGCTAAGGATAACGGGTTTTTGCAGTGTTTTCTGGGCAAAAGTTAAGAAGCAAATGCTACTCAGTAAGACAAACAATTACACTTGCTACATCAACCAGAACTACAAAAACTCTTGCAAAACAAATAAACAAAGGATGCAATACAAATCGAAAAAAGTGTCCACGCAATAGATTCAAGCAGCAGGTTCTCAAGTGTGATTTTTTTTCGCAAAGCACTCTCACCATAAAATGAAACACAAACTGGTGATACGTTGAGTCAAAAGTATTACGCGGTTACAAGCCCAGTTAGTTTCTTCTTTACACAATCTATACCCTTTTAATCCTTATCCGTAAACCCTAAATTCAAAACCCTAAATCAAAGAATTTTAGTACCCAGGATTTAGAAACCTGTTCACAGCTGCAGTTTCAGCCACAAGAACAAGGGTTTTGGATTCGCCGCAACCCACAACTCAGCTGCATTTTTTTTAACGCCGGAACTTTAGTTCTACCAAACCAAATCAAAACCATTTTCATAACGCCAGCACTGGGTACTGCACATTGGCATTAGAAACAAACGGGAATGCAGGTACTTCCAACGAAAAAGACAAAATACTCACCCACCAAGTTCACCGAACTTCCTCCATATATTAACCTTCTTGGTGGTTCCAGTGTATAATTCTTCAAGAGTGCAAGACAACTTGCGCTCAATTGGAGGAGCTTTTTGGAGAGGTTTCTGGGTGGAAGAGGCAGCAGGAGCAGCAGGTGCCACCCGAGCCATTAGACTACAATCAAAAAGTGCCCTCTTGTGGGAATCACTTAACACCTTCAAGAAAACAACACAGGTTAAAATAAAAATCGAAAATCGTTCGTTTAAATGAAACCCACCATTCAAAGATTGAATCTTTTGAATCTTTGTGACACCCTTCGGGGGAAACTAACCTCATACGCTTCAGATACTTTTTTAAACATGGATTCAGCCTCTTCCTTGTTCGTGAGATTTTTGTCGGGGTGCCATTTCATGGCGAGTCTCTTGTACGATCTCCTCAGCTCCTCTTCTTTAGCATTCTTCTCGACCTCAAGGATTTTGTAGTGATCAACAGCCACATCTGGTGTTTCCGCTTCTCGCTTTCGCTTCGTCATCTTGGCGTTTTTTTTTTTCTCCGATACACTGTTCTTCTCAGGATGTTCGGTTGGTTTCAGAATGTCGTGAAAAGGTCCACAATTCACAACGGGTTGACAGTGAGTGTGTCTACTCTGCGCTTCAGATCACCACTTTATACTGCAATTGTCATTCATGCAAATATTATTTAAGTTAAATATTTATTACCCTTTTGTTTTGTAGCATTGACTGTGAAAAATATTTGAAATAGGTAATTATGACACCGTTTATTGTTAATCTTTTATTACTCATAATTGCTACCAGATAAATATTTAAAATAAATCTTCAGTTGCATTAAACTCCAATCAAAATTCAGATCAGATCCATGTGAAATCAAAATACACTGTTGTATTATTACCAAGGGCATCCAATTGCCTGGATACTATTTTAAACATTTTACTTTTCCTTTTTAAATATTAATTACAACCCTTAAAGCATAAACCAGTTAAAAAACAAAGGAAGACACTTCATTTTTATGTTTCTAATAAAACAATTTCCTTCCCTGTCCCTGTCAATTTTTTTTTTTAGTTTAATGAACTGTTATTTTATCTTCTCTATTAACGTAATTTTTTTATATTAATTAAATAAAAAAATTTATGTTATCTTGAAACTTAAAAATTATTTCTAAAAAATGGGTTTTTATTAAAAAAAAAAACAATAATTGAAAAAGAACAAGGGAAGTAAATATCCATGTAACGCTTACAACACATTTGTTTACCTTTGATGATTATTATTTTAAAGGATATATGAAAATGTATATTTGTAAATTTTACTATGTAAGAAAAGTCTTCACTGTTAATATGTGTTTATTAAACTAATTTAAATATATTTACTATTCAAATACAATATTCTCTTTTGCATTATTTTTTGTATATATTTTAAGTATACTGTTGCATTTTTCCTCAAAAGTTTTTCTTTCAATTATCTTAAATAATTTTTTTATGTCGACAAAATTTTAATTATTTATTTTCTTGATCTATTTTCGTTTATTTCTTTCTCAAATTCATTTTTAATATTTTTAAGAAAAATCTACACTTTTAAAAGTCTTACACCCCAATATCCATTATCAAAGCAAAATTAAATTTCTATTATCAAAAAATAAATCTATTAATAATTTCAATTTCAATTTCAATTTATTTCATTAAAATATAAGTATTTATCCATTTGCAAACTTAAGTACTATAAATAGTCGCTTTAATTGTAAGAAAATTGTTCATTTTTCCTGTTTTGTAATTGAGAGATATGTAAGTAATGTTTATGTGATATTGGGTGCATATTAATTCAAGATTTTTTTTTTCAAATTTTCATGTATAAATGAATGCATTATTCCTCACTTTTAAAATATAACTAGAAAAATACCATTATAGAATTAAATGTAACTAATAAATTTCATCATATTAAATAATTAAATATTATTATTAAAAAAATACAATTTTTTACAAATTTAAAAGTTATCAATAATGAATCTAAGAAAAATTAGTTTTATAAAATATACTTTTATAACATAAAGAATAATGCTACATAAAAAATCATTATTCATTTTATAGATCTACAAAACTAGATCTCATCGTATCAGTCTCAGCATAACAATCAAGAAGCATATTAATCTAGGACAGTACAGATTGAGAAAGCATGTGACAATCCAAATATGACTTCCAGCTAGTAAAAACATATGTGCTAAGCCCTCATGACTCCATTTTTTTTCTTAAATATATATTTGGTCATATTTTTGTTGTTTTTATTCAATTTGGTCCCTATTTTTGTTTTGTGAATTAAGTATTCATTTTCGTCAAATTATGGTCAATTTGGTTTTTTTGTTCAATAGTTAACATTTTTGAATAGTATATGTCATGTGTCAGTTCCTGTTTTTTTTTTTAATTTCTTTTATTTCAATAAATTTGTCCATGTGTCAAGTCACAATTTTACCACGTGTCAGTTTGTGGTAGTATTATTTTTTTTGTTCAATTTAGTCCCTATATTGTTATTTTTGTTCAATTTAGTCCCAATTTTTGTTAAAATAAATCAATTTTGTCCCTCTCAAATTGACACTAAATTTAATATCTTTCATACAAATTATATTAATATATTTTCTAAAATTGACATTTGAATTTATTTTTTTTAAATTCAATTATAAATTATTAAATTTAATTATAAATTGAATAAAAATCTCATATTTAATTGCTAAATAGAATAAAATTATTTAAAATATTATAAGAATATAGTTATTAAATTTTTTCTTCTAATATTTATATTAAAAAATACTTTTAAAATGATATATAACAATGTTTTAAATATTCAAAATATTTTAGAAAAGTAAACTAATATTTGTAAAATTAACATTTAAATATAAAATATTTTAGATTTTAATATCTAAAATGCAATAAAAATATTAAATATTTTAAATTTAAATATGAATTTTACAAATGTTAATATATATTTTTAAAATAATATTTTAATAATATTTAAATAATTATATTCTATTTAACAATTGAATCTAAGAATTATATTCAATTTATAATTAAATAATATAATTTATAATTGAATTTAAAAAATAAATAATAATAACGTCAATTTAAAAAATTAAATGGTTCTATTTTAACAAAATTTGAGACTAAATTAAACAAAAATAACTAATATAGAGACTGAATTGAACAAAAATAACGAATATCGGCATTAAATTGAATAAAAATAAATAATACAACCACAAACTGACACGTGACACTAGCATTGACACGTGGCACAATTGTGACTTTATACGTGGACAATTTTTTTGAAATTAAAAAAATTTAAAAAAATAAAAAAAATAAAAATTAAAAAACTAGGAACTGACATGTGACATGTAATGTTCAAAGATGTAAACTATTTAAACACCGTTAGTGAAAAAGATCAAATTGACTACAATTTGACACAAATGAGGACCTAATTAAAAACAAAACGAAAATAGGGACCAAATTGAATAAAAACAACAAAAATAGACCAAATGTATATTTAAGCCTTTTTTTTATTATAACAAATATTTATTGAACTAATAAATAATTTTTATTTAAATTTATTATAAAAATAAATAATATGTATATATATTTTTACTATAAAATAGTTTTTTATTATAAATAATTATTTAAATTTAAATTTTTTTATTAAAGTGAAAATGGTAAAATAATTATTTTAATTTATAAAATAAATAAATTTAAGAAAACTATCATTAAAAGGGTATAAAAATGTATTATATGAATTTAAAGTAAAAGTTACTTAAAGAGTAAATTTGAAGAAAAAAAATGTGTAAACAAAGACGAATCCACATTTTATATAATCACTTTTATTGCAAGAAAAGTGTTCATTTCTCTAATTTGTAATTGAGAGATCAGTAAGTAATGTTTATTTGATATTGGGTGCATATTAATTCAATTTTTTTTTTCAAATTTTCATGTAGAAACAAATGCATTATTCCTCACTCTTAAAATATAACTAAAAAATTACCATGTTTGATAGAGTTATATATAACTAATAAATTTCATCACATTCAATAATTAAATATTATTATTTAAAAATACTCTTATTTACAAATTTAAAAGTTATAGTTAATGAATCTAATAAAAATTAGTTTTATAAAATATACTTTTATAACATAAATAGTAATGCTACATAAAAATTCATTATTCTTTTTATGAATCTACAAAACTAGATCTCATCATATCAGTTTCAACATAACAGTTAAGAAGTACATTATTATAGGATATGCAGAAAGAGAGTGTGTGTGACAATCTAAATATGTAGTCCAACTAATAGAAATATATATGTGCTAAGTACTCATGCCTCCATTTTTTTATTTATCATAGCAAATATTTATTGAATTACAAAATAATTTTTATTTAAAATTATTATAAAAATAAATAATTTGTATATATTTTTTACTATAAAATAGTTTTATATTATAAATAACTATTTAAAATTAAAAAAATTATTATAGTGAGAAATTTTAAAATAATTATTATAATATAATAAATAAATTTATAAAATTATCATTAAAAGGATAAAAAAATGTAATTATATGAATTTAACATAAAAATTACCCAAAGAGTAAATTTGAAGAAAAAAATGTGTAAACAAAGACGAATCCACGTTTTATATAATCACTTTTATTGTAAGAAAAGTGTTCATTTATCTAATTTTGTAACTAAGAGATCAATAGGTAATGTTTATGTGGTATTGAATCTAAAACCCTCCTTTTTATTTTGCCATAATTTTAAAGGGGTTGCCCCTAATCTAATGGGCTTAAGGGCTTACCCATAGGGTGTCCAAGGCCCCTAAGGCAGCCAAACTCCCTCTCGCTGCATTCTTGCAAACACAGTTCTCTCACATTCTCTCTCTTTCTCAACAGAACGCTCTATTAGGGTTTGGGGATTTATCCAACTTCAATTGAGTCCAACTTCTTCCTTCCGCTCACGTAAGTTACTTTCGATGCATACTATTCTCCTTTAGTTTAATCTTTGTGCTTGCCGTTAGGGTTCCTCGTAATAATCTCGTGCTCCCTTTGTATTTAGATTTCCAGCTCTTAAACCTGCTCCTGGAGCAGAAGTGCTCATTCGCTTAAGTGTTAGAACTTTTCGCTAGCTTATTTCCAAGTAAAGGAAGCTAGGGTTTCGAGTTTTAAATCATTTTGGCCTGTTTTAAGTCTGCTTGGTGTTTGTATAGATTATACGTTGTTGTGAATATGTGGGATGCCTTGCGTGGTTGTTTGGGTGTGGAAATGTGATTGCTATAGGTGAGAACAGGGACGAGAACTGATAATCTCGCCCAGGTGAGCCAGGCTCGCCTAAGCAAGATTGGCAGAGGCTCGCCCAGGCCTTCTGTGCGAGCTGTCGCTCAGACGGGTCATCCTTGTTTTGAGCGAGTTGATGCCTTGCTTAGGCAAAGAGAGCTCTCCTAAGCGAGCTAGTGTGAATGCTCCCTGTTCCTCTTTTCGAGCTCTCACCTAGGCGAAGGGAGCTCGCTGAGCGAGATTCCCTCTCGCTTGAGCGAGACCCTTCAGCCTGAGCGAAGAGGTAGGCGAGAGTGTGTCCTGGTTTGATATTTTCTCTGTTCTTGGATGTTTGGCATGTATTTGATTGAGTTATTATATAATGGCATGAGGTGAATGAATATGCATGTGTGAGAGGGTGTATGAGATGTGAATGATGAACTTGGATAATTCTTGGTATGAAATGAACATGAAATGGTTGGTTATGAAAATGGCATGGTATTGATATGAGATAAAAAATTCTATATGCATGGATTGAATAGGATGAGTTGGGTATGGATTTGATATGAGATATGGAATGATTCATGGGTAAGAAGTGATGAATTTTGACATGGTATTGGCATTAGGTACGATTCTATATTGGTGGATTTGGGAATGATGAGTTGTTATTGATTCAGCATGGAATATGAATGAGGAATGGTTATAAAGGTTGGTATGAGACTTATATGTGTGATAAATATTACTTTATTGATTGGGTATGTTTGGTCTGTGTTAGTGCGTAATTCCATGAGCCTCTAGGTGAGACCTCATGGTAGTGCTTCAGTGGTCGGGACGTAATTCCATGACCCCTGTTAGTGAAAGTTCATGGTGGTGCCCCATCTATATAATTTGGTAAGGATTCAAGGTAAGGTTGCATCTTGACACTCTAAGGAGTCAGCTAGTCTCACTTAGAGCGGACTGACTCTTGTGGTGAGAGTAGCAGGAGACCTGAAACTCATTAAGGGCTAACCTTGTGTGTGGGGGATTGAGACATTGTAACACTTGTAACACTTGTAATACTTAGCTCGGGGGTGAGCAAAGATATCCACCACAAGCATCCGCTGAATCCGACCAGATTATATGTATCCGGAGGAGTCGTGTCGAGTCTAGTGTATTGCTTGAGGAGTCATAACATGTTTGGATGATGTATGTATAATTGACTGTGAAAGTGTGTCTGATTGCATGATAAAACTACTTTTGGTTCTAACTTACCCTTTTGTTTTTGTTGTATGTCCTGTTTGTGTGGTTTTTCCTTCTTGCGATGATCATCAATTTATTGTTCCGCTGTGTAGTCTACATGGGTTGGATCATACTATTTTGGGCTTTGTTATAGAGCTATGGCCCATGTATTGGCTTATCCTTTAACTTTAAATGGATTTATTGTTGAACTTTGTATCCTCTTATGTTTTGGCATCATGGTGTGCCTCGAATATTGTAAGGAGTAAGGTTTAAACTCTTGAACCGGCGTTTCTATATCATTCTATGTGACGCTTCCTTTAATTAGTTTTATTAATTAAATGGGGTGTTACAATAATCCTATTCTAAGATAATATAGACCGATAAAGCATGTGACAATCTAAATACATGTTCCGGCTAGTGAAAACATATGTGCTAAGCCCTCATTCGTCCATTCTTTTTATTTGATATAGCAAATATTTATTGACTACAAAATAATTTTTATTTCAAATTATCATTAAGAAAAATTGTATGCACTTTTTACTATAAGATAGTTTTTTATATAATAATTATTTAAATTAAAAAATTATTAAAGTGAAAAATGGTAAAATAATTATTTTAATTTATAAAGTAAATAAATTTAGAAAATTGTCATTAAATGGGTAAAATATTGTATTATATGGATTTAAAATAAAAGTTACTTAAAGATTAAATTTGAAGAAAAAAAATGTGTAAACAAAAGCAAATCCATGTTTTATATAATCACTTTTATCGTAAGGAAAGTGTTCATTTATCTAATTTTGTAACTGAGAGATCGGTAAGTAATGTTTATGTGATATTGGACGCATATTTATTCAATTGTTTTTCCAAATTTTCATATATGATGGAATGAGATATAACTAATAAATTTGATCACATTCAATAATTAAATATTATTTAAAAAATACTCTTATTTACAAATTTAAAAGTTATAGTTAAGTAATCTAATATTTTTTTTTATAAAATATACTTTTATAACATATGATAATATTACATAAAATGTCATTATTATTTTTTATAATGTTACAAAATTATATTTCGATCAGTTTCAAAACAGTTAAGAAACACACTAATCCTAATCTAAAACACTACAGATTTAGAGAGCATGTGACAATCTAAACTCGTAATAATTGAGAAAAAACCAATAAAAAATCAAAACTCTAATAAAAATATAATTTCTTTTATTGGATCAGGAAACCAATCCATCTTCTTTTTTTTATCCTCCCAAGGCATCTCAAATAGGTCAATCTAAAATAAAATAATTTGTCTCCCCCTCTTCTTAGTACCTAGTAATTATCTTGATAAAGACATAGGTTATTAAGGGAGTAAAAAAGTACATCTGAATTTAGTTTTTTATTTATTTATTGAGTTACTCTTTTTTTTTTTTGTCATTACATTACATGATCATTAATTTTAAAATTTTAAAATATATTAAAATTATCTTTAAAATATCAAAACAATGTGTTTTTAATGCTCATCAGAATACAATACAACACAAAAAACTCAGCAGAAAAATCAGACTCATGTTATTACACTTTTGTTCTTGACCATAAATTTTATTAATTATAATAAAATAATAAAAAATAAAAGCTAGTTATAAAAATTATATAGAGTTAAATAAAAAGGCTCAATTATTCTTTTTCCAAAATAGGAACAGATTAAAAAAAAGATAGAGTGACTTATTAAATAATGAAACTCAATTCTCTTGAACTTTTTTATTCTCAGCCTATATCTATTTCATAGTAATCACTACTATAAAGATGGAAAGACGAATTATATGTGTTTAGATCGGTCTCTTTGAGATGTCTTGGGAGGAGAAATAGGAACATTGAGCGAATTTGTTATCCCAATCCATAAGAAAAATGAGATGATTGTGCTTGTAATTAATTACACATTTATCCTTGAAATTAAATTTCGTTAATTATAAGAAAATAATTAAAAAAATTGTTGTAAAAATTCTAATGAATTAAATAAAAAAGTTCATTTATTCTTTTCTAAAATAGAGACATATAAAAAAAGACTAACTCAATAAATAAAAAAAGTAAATTCATATGTATTTTTTTACTCTTTTAGCCCGACTTTTTCAAGGTAATTAATGAGAAGAGGGAGAGTCAAATTATTTGTGTTTAGATTGGTCTCTTTGAGATGTCTTGGGAGAATAAAAAAAACAGTGGGCTTATTTTGTGGGCTGAATTTGTCCCTCCTATCCATGAGAGAGAGAAAAAAAGATGATTGTTAGGGACGACGGTGCATAAGAAGAGCAGAGTGGGCCCATATAAATCATAATATTTAATATTAATTAATAATAAAATTTAAAACAAAATGTAATAAAAAATAAAACATTATTGAGATATTTTTTATTTATCTTTTGAATTATTTACGTATTGTTTTCATATCTCACTTTTACCTTTTCTTAAAGAAAAAAATTTATTATTTTTACTTTCATTTCTTGTATGTTCTCTTTTATTATTGAAAAAAAGCGCATATCTTTTATCTCTTGAAATATTAATTTAATAATGTCTTTTGTACATATTTTTTATGATTATAAAAGAAAAAACTATTGTACCGTGAGCCATTTTTGTTGTTTCTATCCCTATAATAGATTTTTTTTGTAATGAAGATTATTAAACAAAATTGCTGAATAAAAATGAAAAATGAATTTCTGGTCGACAATGTCTATTTATATTGAAAAAGAAATTGCTGAAAATAAAATTTTAATTCTAATTTAATTATTGATGAGTTCAAGAATATAAAGGAACAAATGATAACCCATACTAAATTATTTATTCGTTATCTTTGCCTTAATGACACTAATTAAATATATAAATTTTGATTGTATTACTTTGATGAATTTGAATTCTCTACTGAGTTTAATTTTTTTTGTGTTGGTTCTTTATTGTGCCTTCAAAACAACTTGATGACCATTAATTTTGAAATTTAAAAATATATTAAAAAGATATTTAAAGTACCAATATAGTATATTTTCAGTATTTAACGGAGGACAATACAAAAAAAACTCAGTAGAAAATCCAAACTCTATTTTGATTCCCCTTAAAACCTTAGTCAAGATACTGATGATTGTGCCTGTAATTACACACTTGTCCTAAAAATTAAATTTCATTAATTATAATAAAATAAAATAAAAACTTGTTATAAAAATTCTAAAGAATTAAATAAAAAGGTTCAAATATTCTTTTCTAGAATAGAGACAGATTAAAAAAAAAGGAGAGACTAACTCAACAAATAAATAAAAATCTAGGTATACTCTTTTTCTTTCTTAGTTAGTATGTGTCTCTTTAACGGTAATTACTAAAAAAAGGAAGGGGCAAATTATTTGTGGTTTCGCATGATGAAAAGGAACAGGAGTTGGATTTGTTGCTCCCATCCGTAAGAAGAAATGAGATGATTGTGCTTTTAATTGCACATTTGTTCTCGATCTTAAATTTCATTAGTTGTAATAAAATAAATAAAAAACCTATTATAAATATTCTAAAGAATTAAATAAAAAGATTCAATTATTATTTTCTAATATAGGGATAGAAAAAAAAAAGAGAGTAACTCAATAAATAAATAAATAAACTAAATTCACTGTGTATTTTTTTTTTTACTTTCTTAACATGTGTCTGTTTCAAGATAACTTAACAAATAAAAAAAATTAAATTGAGGTGTACTCTTTTTCTCTTTTAGCCTATGTTTGTTTCAAGGTAATTAGTTACTAAGAAGAGTACTTCTAACAACAATCATGTTTCTTTTGTAAACTGTAACACTCAAACCATTCCTGCAATAAATCGGTGTTCCAATTCATCTTACCGATGCTGAATGAAATGTCAACATCCAATTCTTTTGATTTTCCAGACACAGAGAGAGAGAGAGTAAAAAAAAAAAGCATCATTCGTTGAGAAGACGAAAAAGAATCAAATATTAACGGTAAATGAGGGTTATGAATCCAATGAATCACAAGAAGAGGGAAATCCCAAGAAATAGAAATGGGCCATGACAAGACCCATCAAATGCTACAAACGAATCGAAAAGGTGCAGAGGAAAAAAATTTCTAGCAAGGAATTTGTCGTGTGAACCATCTCAGAACTTTTACCGGAAGCTTTACCAGACTCACAGCCAAATTCGCCAATCCCGCGCAGCAAATACAGCAAGGACACAAGCAACTCAATACCGATCTGCACAGTTCCCATCACACCATAATCAAAAATCACAAGCAAAATATTTCAACAACAGAAAAAGACAGAAAAATTTCTGAGAAAAAACGCATACCCAAAAACCCAGATAACTGCGCCAACAAGAGATAAGATCAAGGCCAAGAGAGCAAAGGGCAATCCGATCAAGAACCCTAGTGGCCTGCACTCGCAACCTTCTTCTCCCATGATAATTTGACTTGCTTCTTTGAATGTGAAGAAAAAAATGAGAGAAGTGATGATTTGGCTATGTAACGGAAAAAGCGTGTGTTGTGTTGAATTTTCAAAATTAAATTTAAAGACAGACACCGTCACGCGTACGACCGTTTCTATGAACAACGAGTGGCGTCTTGGAAGATTCAGCTATTGACAGAAATACCCTCACCAACTTATGCGTCGTTTTAGGGTTATGGGGTTAGTTTTGGTATTTCACACTGTGGAAGTTTCCTTGCGTGGTTCGTGAACGGCATTCACATGGGTTGGTTGTTGTTTGTTGCCGTCTTTCTTACTTCCTTCTGTCTCAAATCAAAGTTGACCTTTCTATATTATCATATTATTTTCTTATTTCTTCCATTATATTCACTTTTCTAAACATCATTCTATATTTGTTTTGTTAAAGATCAAGTCATGTTCAAACGGGGAGGAGTTGGGCATAAAGCCCATAAACCACAACTAGTTCAAGTGTTTAGCTGAGGGTTTCTTTTCTAGTTGGGCATTTCTTTCTGCACCCCATAAATTTACTTATGCCCATTTTTCCATTCATTCAAAATTGATTGAAGGTTTTTCAGGTATTAAAGCTATTTGAATATTTTGAGTGATTTTTTTTTTATTATTACTAACATGACAGATTTAATTTAGAACATAGATCAAATCCAACCAAGAGATTGTGAGGACTAATAGTCCATGTTATCCACATACTAAACTCGTTGCAAATTATGCAAATCAGAAGAAAAACAAAGACACATTCTAAAAAATATTCTAAATTAAAAATTTACACCACAAGCTACAGGTTATATGAGTAGTCTATCCTTAAATCTAAATACCCACATCCACTTGTAAGGTATTATGGACAATTTGTTGTTTTTTTTCTTCCTTTACTAATTTATATATTATTGGAGTAATGAATTTTAATATTTTATAAATTTTAGTTATTGCTTAAAAACATGGGCAAACGTTTGTTTTGTAATAACATTTAAATACATTAAAGAATGCAATTCAATCATTATAACAGTTAATTATGATATTTTGGAGTCATGGACTAGTTGGGCCTGCGTGAGCCCAATATGAGATAGTTAACGCATTTTAGGTTGGGCCAATGCAAGTTAGACTGACTTTTCAGTTTGGGGCTTTATTCCTGCACCCATGTTTTCTTCTTCTGCACACCCAAATTTTATAGGATTGAAAAAAATTTTAAAAGAGATATGGAGATGCAGGGGATCGAACCCTGTACCTCTCGCATGCAAAGCGAGCGCTCTACCATTTGAGCTACATCCCCTTTTGAAATTTTGTTTAATAATAATAGTTTTGTTATTTAATTCAAATTGATGCTAAAAAGAATCTAATTTTACGAATATATCATACTTTAGTAAACTAAGGTGAATGTATCACATTATAGTGCAATAGAATGATACGAGTAGTAAAAATATTTAATGAAAAATTTTAATTAATTTATTATTTCAACTTTTAGTATTTTTTTCCTTGCACTTTTCATGTATCCCGTGTGTAGTTCACTGAATTTTTAGATTATAATTGAAATTCTAGTTTGACGTTAATTGAGAAATTGTGAATTGTAATGGAGATTCGTTTGCGCATGAACATAATAAATTTTATCGCGTAACAAGTAGCAGATTAGCAAAAACTAATACTACATAATTAAAAAAAATAATCAAAAAGAGGGTCAAGCCGTGACTAATACTATGTTTTATTTATTTTAAAAGGAAAAAAAACTGAGGCCTAACTAAATCATATATTAATTTAATTTTAGAAGGATTAAATATGTTTTCATAATTTTAATTAAAAATTAAAATTAGTTTTTTTTCAAAACTTTATATTAGTTCAGTTCTACTATAAGAAAATCCTCAATTAAAAACAAAAAAAAACAAAAAATAGTTAGTCACAATAGTAATCAATTTAAATACTAATTTATAAAATTAAAAATTATTGGTTACTAAAATAGTTACTATTATAAATAAAAAATTATAATTGATTACTAAATTGGTTACTAATTAATTAGAGACTAATTTAAAAACTAAGTCATTTTGATAGTTAATATTTAGTGAACAATTTTTTTTATGGTCAAAACCATGGTAAGTAATTTGAAAAATCAATTTAGTGACCAATTATAATTTTTTATTAATAATAATGACTATTTTTGCAACCAATAATTTTTAATTTTATGAATTAGTATCTAAATTAATTATTATATTTATTAATCATTATTAGTCACTAAAAAATATTGCTAGTTAAAAATAATTAATATGTATCAAATTTTATAAATGTTCATAGTTAAGAATTTTTGAGACCTTGACAAATCAACACCAACATTAGCACACGAAAAGTAAATAAGTTTAAACTGAACCATTTGCACAACAATTATCATGTTAATTACAAAAACTTTAAATTTGGCTTTATTTAGATTATAATATGAAAAATATAGTTTATAGTCAAAATAAAAATGTTCAGCAAATGAATTTTCATCTTAATCTTTAATACTTTCATATAATAAATATAAACATATATTTGTTTTTTTCTTCCATCTCAAATTTTCTCCATATTCTTTCTATTTTTCTATCACATAATGTCCTATTTTACCATTGGTGATTAATATTTTACAGAAAGATATTTACTGATCTGAGATATATGTTTCCTGAGACTTTTCTTGTGGTATAGTATTTCTATATATATATATATTATATCATACTAATTTTCATGGTTATAGTCTTAGAATCCTACATTAAATATCTTAACAGAAACTGAACCACGCTAATTCCTTGGATGGAGTCTGAGTTTGAGGTAGCCACACCACACCTATGGTGAATTTAGATTACAGTGAAAAGAAAAAAAAAAAAAACTCATCTTTATCTGACAGAAAAACCAGCATTGTTTTACTTGTTTATAAAACAGTTGAGGGTATAATCGTGGAACCTTGTTATGATTCCGTATCTCATTCCTAGCCCCACAAATTAACCTCGAACTTTGTCTACATAGAAGGTGATTGTGCCACTATGTCCTTCTTCTTGTATATACAGATTTATACACGTATACATACAGACAGGAATACGTATAGATACGGATTCAATGTGGAAACAAAAAAGCTGTCACCACAAAACATGCATGAATACTTCCATGCATGAAAGACAAAATGTTCATCTCCACAATAAACGGTAAAGGGTTGAGGACCAGATCTTAAATATCATTTCCAAATCAGCAAAACATTTAGATTCAATGTGCTGCGCGGTTCTCACTCCTCTGTAAATCGTTTTCTATCTGTTTTCACAACCATTCTTATAACTCACTCTCTCTCTCTCTCTCTCTCACTCAAGTTCTTCAATTATTTCTATCCTACTGTCTCTTCCTAATTTTATATACAATATTTTCATTTGTTTCAAAAAAGGTTGTACAATTTTATGTTGTTATTACTAGGAAAGTTTTAAATATTAGATGCATTTGAGTAAATCATACTTGGAACTGTGATTTCAAACCGAAGAAATCGTTTCAACCACGAGTTTGAGTGAACAAATTTTTAATATGCTTAGAAGCACATTATTTTGGTATTTTTGGACACGCGTTTAGATTATAATTTTTCTATTTCTTTTTAATATTTTATTTCTTGAATCGAGTATGTAAGCACAATTTAAGATTTTTTTTTGTAGTCTTTTTAAATTCAATTTTTCATTTTTGGTTTTAAAAAGTTACCAAAATGGTTCGGAGTACTCGCCAACGATTTCGGTGGGATTTTTTTTTTTCTACAACTTTTGTTTGGTTTTTTGAATGAATTGATTTTTTATTTATTTAAAAGTGATTATTATATATATATATATATATATATATATATATTTTTTTTTTCAATTTAATATTTGTATTTATTTTAAGTTACACATTTTTTTCTTCACGTATGGCGTGGTAATTATTTATTAAAAGGGTGATGCTAATTGAATGTAATTCAGGAAATAGAAGTTATTAAATAAACAACCTTTATGCAGCATAAGAATGTTCTAATGTTTGGATGAACAATTTCCTATCTTATTATGAAATCAACTTTTAAAGTGATGGTTGCCTATTATGATTTAATTATATCCTTAATCAATGTGGGTGGGATCTATAATATACATCTTCACGAAAATAACTGTAAATAGTTTTCTAAAGTTAAATAAATCATAATGAACTTGACTATGATAAATTCTATTTGCCTGTAATATTATCTTGGAAAATAAATACGTGTGGGTAATTTAACTTTACAAAACTAAACATAATTTGCATCCCATTTTTATATATATATATATATATATATATATATATATATATATATATATTATTTATTAGTCACATCTCTAATTGAAGTAAGATCTAAAGTACACAATTTGAAAACCATATATTTTGTAACTATTTGCATTAACAGAAATTAATTAAAAAAAAAATACTAAGTTATACTTAAGGTGTCACAAGTTTAACAACACTTAAGGTGTGTTGTATCGAGACTAACTTAGGTGCGACAGAAGTTTTGGAAGGAAAATGTCTTTCTCTCTTATGCATATAAAAGATATACTTTATAAGATTGAG
>Ga0214542_1006974_pt1 | contig 20080 bp, 15 predicted proteins | sample CNSS1metaG_FD_160096 | JGI IMG/M metagenome (GOLD analysis project Ga0214542, IMG submission 160096) | Root nodule microbial communities from cowpea collected in UCLA plant growth center, Los Angeles, California, USA - CNSS1 | ecosystem: Host-associated > Plants > Roots > Nodule | place: USA...
TTAAGCGATTCAAGGTTACTATGAATAACAAACTCCTTGCAGTAGCGGATATTGGTCAATAATTTTGGGGAGCCAAAATAATATACTCAAAAAGTTTAGACTCATCAATAATTGAATAAGAACTAAACTTTTCAGTTATTCCCTTTTCAATGTAAATAACCATACTGCTGGCAAGAAATTCATTTTTCATTTATTCTGCAATATTATTTTGATAATATTTATTGTAGGAAATGATACATGAAGAGATAAAATATGATGAATTAGACGATCAATCAAGTAAAATGTCTTTGATTTGTCTATTCTTGCAAAAAGTGACATAATCTAATAATAGTTGATAAATTCTTCAAATATGGATGGTTAGGAGCATCAACAATAAAATGTTGCAGTTGAAATTATAAATTAATCATCTCTTTATCAACATACTTGTTTTTTTTTTCAAGTTTAAGAATAAAAAATAATTTATCATAATCTAATAAAAATTTGAGACGTAATTACTATAAATATATGATAATCAAGTCACAATAAAAAGTCGATTATGAAAAATACAGTACATTATTTTTTCTTCTATATTATAATGCTAACTATCAAACTAAGATTTAAGTATCAAGTGAGATAAGAGACATTTATCTTTTTTTTTCAAGAATGGAAGAGAACAAATAAGAGATGGGAGCAAAAATAATTAGTTTGTGTCTAGCTTTCATCTTTTCTTTAGGAACAAAAAGAAAATAGTTGAGAGTAAGAGATGAATACAATTCGTGAGAAAATCAAAAGAAAATAAAAAACTATCTTAATAAATATTTTTATTTTTTATTGTATTTGATTTTATGTTTTATTATTTATTTACATTAAACATTGTACTTTATAAAAGATAGAAAGAAACATAATATACAATTTAAAAAATTAAAAAATTATAAATTTCTAATATATAAACATATAATTTTAAAAATAATTGGGGGGCCATGCCCCCTCGTGTCCTTTTACAGAACTACCTTTGACTCTTTGGACACTAAGTAGTATTTCCAAGTTTGAAGGGCTCGCACCAAAGTGTACAACTCTTTATCATAAGTGAGGTAGTTAGGAAGACACCATGAAGTTTTTCACTAAATTAAACAATGTGACATCTTATTAATCATTTTATTCAACGATTATAAAAAATAACAATCATCGTATTGTTTATGCATGGATTAAAAAAAACATTTATTATATATTTCATAATTTATTTTGAAATTAAAATTAACTAAAATAAAGAAAATTTATAATTATAAGTAATATCTATTGTAAACAATATTAGATGAATAAAAAAAAATAAATAAATCATTGACTTTTGGTCGAAATATAAATAAAAAGTAGTAATATGTATTGTTATAAATGATCCAAAAGCATAATTAAAATAAACAAATAACATTTCACACATTTACTCAAACTATTTTCATTTTTATTGAAGAACAAGCAGCCGTATCCTCGATGTCTTCCACTAATGTTACCACTTCTTCAACTTACCGTCACCAAACTCTGTCCTCAACGTTGCAATGGCAAGCATATTTCTAAAATGAAAGAATCATAGTAAAGCATGAGTGAGACATGTACCATGCAATGTTTAGTTTAAGTTAAAAACAAAACACAAAGTTCCCACTATAAATCCAACATTAGAGATGAAAATGGAAAATTAAAAGTTCACTTCTCTTCTTTTTTTTTTTTTTTTTTAACTTTTCTTTAATATTTAACTCTTTTAATGAATTTAGTAACAAAAGTACAGTTAAACATTTCCTTTGATTTATAGGTCTCGTAGATGGGGTACCTAAAAAAGGAGTCCTCACTAAAGAAGTAGCATAGGATCATAGGTTAAAAACCCCAACATTTGGTGAATCGAGAATTGGATGTATAACCTCCTCACTAAAGAAACGGACGGTGATTCTCTCACCAAAAAATAATTGTAGAAATTTATATTTAAAAATATATATATATATATATATATATATATATATTTCTTTATCATTAATTTTGGTGATCTTTTTGCTTATATTTTCTATATAGAGGACTTTTTTTCTATTTAAAAATAATTTCAACAAAAATAAAAAACTATTGTTTATTATAGATGTATTTATTGTAAATATATAAAATGTAATGATTAGTGATGATGCTTACGTAGTAATATATTTCAATATATTGGACATTGAAAATATTGATTTCATATATAACATAATAGAAGTTAATTTTAAGAATTCTAGTTAGTTAATGCAAGGTTTATAAGAGGTTGATAAGAGTGAAATAGTTTGAATGTCATAATCTTTGTCATAAGCTTATGTAAATATTAAAATTTATAGGAATTGTTCTCAAGATATAATGAGAATAAATAAAAGTAATAAATAAATTTAGCTGTTTGATTTAATTATAGATATAATGTCAGAGTTAAGTTTTTATATTATGATTGTTTGAATATATATATATATATATATATATATATATATATATATATATATATATATATTTGAACTTTCAAAATATATTAACAAGTCAACTTTGAACTTTAATTATTACTTGTACATGAACTATTTTGCAAGAGATATAAAACTTAGATACACTGTAAAATTTAAATTTATACTTAAATTCTTCAACACACAAATAACCGATGGGTTTTGTATTTAAGAAGTTGAGAGTCGTTTTTTTTAGGAAAAATTACTTACTTTTTCTTAAACATGACAAATTATGTAAATTATTATTATCTTATCAGTTTATAACATTCGTCAAAAAACGGTTCTTTTTTTTACATATGAGAAATGAATGTTATTTTTTTTAAAAGTTTAACTTTTCGAAAAATAAGAAAAAAATGATATAAAAGAAACAAAAATATAATTTTTAATTTTTGGATAGTTCAAGGTTAACCCGCTTTTACGTTTTCTCATTTAAAATAAAAAATTAGGACCATGTAGTTCGAAATAAAAACTATTTAAAAAATGCTTTTGAAAATTTTGATTTTTTTGAAAGTGAATGGAATTAACATGAACCTACGTATCTCCATATATGATGGAGAATAAGGGATAAAATATTTTGTAAGAAAACATTTTTGGATGGAAAAAATTTATTATCATTTTTAATTTTAATATAATATTTTACAACATCAAATTTATGAATATATATAAAATAATTCTAAATAATTTTAAAATTATCAAATTAGAAATATATCTAAAATGATTTAAAATATTTGAAATAATCAAATTAGAAGTAGATCTAAAGTGATCTTAAAATTTATAAATAATTAAATTAGAAATACAGCCAAACTGATTTTAAAATTTGAAAATATTTAAATTAGAAGTGAATATTTTAAAATGTTAAAAATAAAGACAACTAAATTAAAGTATTAATGGTAAAATAAGTGTTGTAAAGATTGAAATAGAAACTTAATTTAAAAAAAAAAAAAATAGGGCGAAACGTGCCAACAGTAATAAAAAATAAGGGTGCGAACAATAAGTAGCGTGCTAATAGCGTATGAAAGCAAATAGTAGACCGTGGTGTGGCGAACGATAAAACATGGCCTACCATCAAGTATATGGATGTAAAGAACTGAAAAAGGGGTGCGTAGAGCTAAACAGTCCAAAAAGAAATAAAGGGCAATCAAGAGGTGCAGAAAATGAAAGTCCAACAACAAATTAGGGATGCATAAAGTAAACATAGGGGTACAAACAGTATAAACCCAATAGCGAATTAAGATGGGTGGTTCGGTGTTGTAAAAGTGGAGGAAATGGAGGGAAGGGTGGTCTGATGGAGATTGATAATCTGTAACGTCCCATTTAAATAATAAACTTAATTAAATGAAACGTCACACAAGGTAATATAAGAAACGAAGTTATGAAGTATAATGTTACTCCTTACAAATATCTAAGGTACTTAGAATGAAATATTAGGCCACACTACGATGCCAATAACAAGGCAGGGAAAAAGATAAACAATATTCAAAATAATATTCAAAATAAATGCTCAAAGAGCAAGACAATACATGGGCTACAACCCTAAAAAAACTAAAAAAAAGAAAAGGATATGATCCAAGACGAGCTAAACAGCGAAATTTCCATCACACTGATGACCATGAGGAGTCCTCCCATCTGCTCACATCAATAAATTGATGATTATCACAAAAGAAGAAAACCACAACAAACACACAAGCAAAACAAAAATGGTAAGCTAGAGTAGAAGAACATTTTATCATACCATTGCATACAATTTTAAAAGCAAAGATACATACATCAATCCAACATGTGATGACCAGCAAAAGAGACACTAAGACTCAAGACACGATTATCCGGATACATATAATTAGTCGGATTCACCGAATGCTTGCACTTGTGGTGGCCTCTACTACTTTGCAAAGCCAATTGGCAATGGGTTTTACCCTACCATTCACAAGGTTATCCTTCAAACATCTAAGGCCATTATCTTGCCAAAGACTAGGGCCTCCTGCTACTCTCACCACTTGAGTCAATACGCTCTACGTGAGACTAACTGACTCTTTAGAGTATCAGGATGCAATCCTTACTTGAATCCTTACTAAATTATATAATGAGGCACCACCATGAACTTCGTGGAATTACATCCTAAGTATGAGACACCACCATGAGCTCCCACTAACAGGGGTCATGGAATTACATCCTGACCATGAGGCACCACCACACAACCATCATGGAATTACGTCCTAACCAATGAGGCACCACCACGAAACCATCATGGAATTACATCCTGACTAATGAGGCACCACCATGAGATCTCACCTAGAGATTCATGGAATTACGTCCTAAACCACATAAAATTATGTCTCACCAACCCATTATATAGTTATCATGTATACCAATTCCATGCCAACATTTATAACCAACCATTAATTCATGTTTCATACTAAGATCATACCAAACTTATTATTTCCAGTCCATGAACCATTCAACACATGCAAAATCAATCATTTCATGCTTTAACATAGTAATCCAACCAAACATGTGACAATCATCCAAGAACAGAGGGGAAAACAGGACTTGAGCACATTCTCGCCCAGTTCTCGCTCAAGCTAAAAGGCTTCGCCTAGGCAAGAGGATTTTCTCGCTCAGGCGAGCTCTTTTCGTCTAGGCGAGAGCTCGAAAAGTGGAAACAGTGGCATTCACATTCTCTCACTTAGGCGAGACCTCCTCGCTTGAGCGAGATCGACTCTCACTCAAAACAGGAGCTCGTCGTGAGCGACAACTCGCACAAGATCCAGGAAGCAACATCTGGTACTCTCGCTTGGGCGAGACTCGCTCGTTTGGGGAAAATACTAGGTTCCTCCATTGTTCACGCATGCAAAACACAGAAACAATACCAAAATCACAGTTCAACCAATGGCAAGCAACCATAACAGCAAGCATACCTCATGAATATGGTTTACACCTAGAAAACATGGAAAAATCATGAAAAGTTGTAAACCCTAGCTTCCCTTACCTCAACGGATGTCACTGTGAAGGGTGTAGGCACAAGTAGAAAGCACACAGCTCCAAGAACAGTTTTGTGAGCTAGAAACAGTGACATCAGAGCAAGGACAGGGTACTACAATTAGCTCTAGTTGGAAACACGAAACTCAAACTGGAAAAAGAAAGAGTATGAGTTGGAAAATAACTAATGTGGAGCAGAAAATGGTTGAGCTAGCTAGACCAAGATTGAGACCAAACCCTAGCAGAGCACGACTGCTGTTCTAAGAGGGGGGAAAGGGGTTGTTTTTCTGAAAAGTGTAGAGAATGAAGTGGTTAAGGCAGTTTAGGGTCTTGGACACCCTATGGGCCAGCCTTAGGCCCAACTGATTAGGGAAGGCCTTTAAAATATTGGTGCAGAATTAAGTGGGTCTTACAATTTCATAATTTTTTGTTGTTTAAATTCTTATGTATTATTTGTTATGGTAATAAAATTGCTAGAATGCATTTCAAAGAAGAATTCAGAAAACTGTAATCTCTACAAAAATGATATTTAGTACCATTCATCTAAAAATTTGAGAAAAAAGTGGTTATCTTACAAAATATCGTACTTTGGACATTTCAGAGTTTTAGTGAATCCATTAATTTGATGAAATTTCAAAAACACAGGTAAATCATAATTAAAATTCAATTTACTCCATAATTATTTATTGTTTAAACTCTCAATATTACTTCATAGTTATTTATTTTTCAAACTTCTATATGTTATTTGTAATCATAAAAAAATCAATAATTAAAGCAAAAGATACATTTTATTTAGTTCTCTCATAAAAATTGGTACAATATTGTAATTTTATTGACATCAACAAACAAAAAATGTTCCTTACTTAACACATGCAAAATGTTTAGATCTTTGTCCGTTGTAACATATTGTACAAAATTAGTTCCTAAATTGCATTTAAGTCCACTTTAATATGGTGGTGGATCACTCTTCACTCGTATGTTGAGAGTGGTTTTGCAATAACCGGTCCTGCAAAAAAGATAATCATATAGTTATAATAATTTTGTTTCATTTGTTCTTTTATTTTTCATAAAATAGAGAAGATTGAAAAACTATAAGGGTCATCTTTTGAATACATAAAAGAGAGAAGATTGCAAAACACAATAATATTTCCCTTCATGGGACATGAGATAAAAAAAAAGAATTAATCTACTAATTACCTGAAGGTAGAACTAAAACCATATAATTAAAACTCTTAATAAAAGATGTTAGTTGAAATGAGAAGCCATATAGGAGGAATGTTATATAGTATGAGGTGTTTTTCTAAGATTTTGAGTAAACTTTACCACAACAATAAAATATAAGAATATGTTTGTCCTAGGTTAGAAAATCATAGTTATACTTCTTCTTTTTTTTTCAGATGAAATACACTTAATTTTTTAGTATTATATCCTCAAATTATATCTTTTGTGATCGGTGAGATGAGATTTAAAATAGTGTAATTAGACAATATTGGTATGATATGATTTTAATGACAATTAGTATTAAGTTATAACGGTGGACTAAAATAAGAAACAATTAATTTACAATTTAGAAGTAATAGTAGTTTAAAAATAGTGAGTATTTTAATACTAAAAATTGTTAGTATAAATTGAATTGATATAAACGAGTTTCATTATTTTAAAATCCATAATTTCTTTTTCATCTCTCTAGAAACCACTTTTCTAGACTTTCACTGACTTCTCTCTAAGGGTTCTCGTCCTTTGTTCGCCTGATTGAAGATTTGATACTGTAGGAGTGATTCTTATCGCGAGCACTTCAATTTGGACCGATCAATTTCTTCGTTCGCGTAAGTTAAATTTCAACCATTTTTCCTTGGTTTTCTTTTAGTTTTTGTTGCATGTGAGGCTTTCTACTTGCATGTGTTCTTTTAATCTTCTATATGAGTCTCAGTTGATCAGTGATTGTAATGGTGAGACTTGATCATTCTTGTGTTGTTCTTAGATATAGATAGAGCGTCTAGTGTAGAGTTGAAGGTGTTTTGGTGTTCCTTGAGTCTATTGAGCTGTTTGGGTCAATTAAGTCGTTTTGTCAAGTAAGGGAAGTTAGTTTTTGTCTATGTGAGTGAGTCTGGTGAAAATTGATGGTTGCATGTTGATGCTTATAAATTAAGGAATGAGATTGGTTGTGATTGATGAATTCTGATATAACATGTACGAGATTGGCTGTGATTGATCAATTCTGATATAGTATGATGGTTGATAAAATTGGTATGTTGAATGCTTATGGTTTTACCTTAGTGTGTGAATTAGGTAATTAAGATTATGGTTCAATTAGCAATTTGGTACCACATCTAATTGGTGAATTTTTTTTTGAAATGAAGTGATAAGAGAGAAGTACCAAATTGAGCTATTAGATAGCCCAAATTTACCTAAATCATAACACAAAAATCTAGTTTTTCTGATATACTAAGCCTCACGTGACAGCGCTAAGCGTTTATTTTTACGAGCCGAATAACATTGAGTGTTGGCTAGACGTCGCTGAGCGCTAAAGACCTCTACAGGTTTGGGAGTAATTAATTTCCATGACTTTGAGCGTTATATGCTGGCATTGAGCGTTTGTTTTTACTAGGCAAATGACGTTGAGCGCTAGTGTTGAGTGTCCGATGCCTTGTTTTAACTATTATGCTTGATTTAACTTTTTAAAGTTATTTTGGAATTTATATGAAGTATGTTCATGGTTCTTATTATGATAAATTGAATATAAGGTAATGTGATGAACATATATGATGAAGTTTGAAGGATTTCAAGGGAAATTTCTAGTGTTGTTATTGTTAGTGTATGCCTTGATATAGTGGAGTCTGGAAGGAGGTATCCTGAACTCTAATAACCATTCAAACTCACATAGAGTAGAATTGATTATGCGGTGAGAGTAGTAGGAGGTTATAGTCTATGGACTTGTTCTCTGGTCATATGCTAGGATTAACCTTTTGTGGTTGGGTGATAACCCCTTGTGTCTTATATTCTGCGGAGTCTAAAGACCGTCATAGTTGCATACGTTCAGTGATACCTATATCTATGCCATGTATCCGGATAATTGAGTTTAGTATTAACTTCTTGTGTGATTATAGATATAGATATGACACATACCATGTTGTAGTTTTTTTTAAGAAGATATAAATATATGTATTAATATTTCTTTTGAACACTAGCTTACCTTGTTGTGTGTTTTTGTGTCTTCTTGTGTTGTTCGTCTATTTTTTTATAATGATCACCTATTTGGTGGGAGTAGATGAAGTTGTAAGTATAAAGACACTTCTAGTGAGTGATGAGTTATTAGTTAGAATAGTGGAAAGTCTCAAAGAGTTTTATTAAGTGGTTAGTTTTGTATAGGGTTTATTAGTTAAGTTTAAGTATATACATTATGTATGTTTATAATCTTTTATAAAATTCTATTAATATACCTTATACACTATATTACTTGTTTTTATATTATAAAGAAGCGTACTATTTTATTAATTTTAAAATGCTATTATGTGATGTCACATAATAAAATATATAATTAATTCTAAATTTACTAATACATTTTTTTAATTTTTTCTTAACTTTAAAATTTTCATCCTTTAAATACAACAAGTATTTATTATTAACAATGAATAATTTTCTATTGACTTTAACTAATTTTTATTATTTATAAATTATTTAACTTTGAAAAACCTTACAATTGTATTTTTTTGGTTTAAATTGCAAAGTTAAAAATCAAGGAAATTGCATATCGTGTCAAATCAATCGACCTTCAAATTTACACGTGTCTGTCTTCCCTCATCCCCTGATTCCGTATATTTCTTTTTCTCTCAATACAAAAATTGCTGAGTCTTGTCCTTTTTGGTTGCCATTATTCTCTTTTATACTAAAGAACAAATACCATGATAATATGCAAATTATTAGATAATCACATCCAAAATATTTTCTAATTTCAAACTTGTTTTGTAATAACTTGTAAAGACATTTTAGAAAGTGTGGTGGATCCTATTAATGCCGTCTTAATATACTTGATATAAAATACTAATTGACTTTTAATATATCAAATTAAATTAGTAATATTTTCTACTGATTCACCAGCAACAATTGAAAATTTTCAATATCATATTATTTTTTAGACCATTTGTGGGAATAAGTTTTCAACTAAATATTATCACATTCATTTTCATTTTTTAATATGTAGGTGAATTACCATAACAAGTTTGTATCTTTAATTAGTGGGGAAAAATGGTTGAAATCCTATCTTAAAATTTAAAACAATAGCCATTTTAGAATAATCCTAAAATATAAAAGAGTAAGTAACTTTTTCAAAAAGAAAAATGACCAGATTGAATTAATCTTATAAATAAGATAAATGAAAATTATATAATTTAGCCCAAAAATATAAGCAAATACAACTTTCCTTTCATCTTTCTCAATTTCATTTTTTATCATCTCGTTCTTTTATCAATCACTTATTACATTTCTTACTTGTTTATTAAAAAGTTAGATGAGTTGAATTATAATCGACAGACATTTTAAAATTAAAAAAAAAAAACAGATACAAAATATTTACTAATATAATTTTCACGTGTTTGACAAGTTGGTTTATTCCATTCATGATTCTGTTCTGCTTTAATCACAAACCCAATCGATGTGGATCCCACTATAATTATTTCAACACAATATGTAATTAACTATATAAGTGAACCATTATGATGCATTTTCTTTAGCTGAGTCTGAGAAACAAAACAAGGTGTGAAGAGAGGGTAGAATTAGCATACACCGCCATTGTGATGTCTGTTTTGTTGAGCTTCATGTTCCCGCCGCCACCTTCTGTGGTGGTTTCGGGGTTGACAGTGATAAGCTTCGTGATACTTGTGAGTTCTTTCCTGTCAGAAATTAAAGGGAAGCATTTGAACTATTCTAAGTTTTGGAATGCTAATCCCTCTGCACAAAAGCAGATCAAGTTGCCAAGTAAAGTTGGCATGCTTCTCTTGTACACTCCTGCTTTCCTCGCTGGCCTTGCATCCTTCTGGATCTTTCCTCCTCAAAGTTTGAGGTCCATCATCCTTCAATCTGCTGTTACTTTCCATTTCTTCAAGAGGGTCTTTGAGGTAACACTTTCCTTATGCTACTATGCATAAAAACAACACCTAGTATAGTACAAGGTTTGAAGTTTAGAATCTATGTCTGAATTTCTTCTGTATGATATCATTCATGATCAAACATGTAATTTTCTCAATCTGTATCATTTTCTCTGTTCCAACTTTGACTTTTTATCAATCAATCCACCATATTTTTGGGGAGAACTTCTGGACTATACTCTACAAGTATCTTGCAACAATTAATTGATTATGTCATATACTTGTTCTTTTACTGGATTTTAGTTCAAGTAAGAATGTTTGGTGATGTGCAGGTTCTGTTTATTCACAAATACAGTGGAGGCATGACTCTTGAATCTGCAATCCCCATCACTCTGAGTTATTTCCTATCAGCAGCAACTATGACCTATTCTCAACACCTCACAAATGGCCTTCCAGAGCCACCAATGAATCTGTTGTATCCTGGCACTGTAATTTTTGTGGTAGCCATCATTTGCAACTTCTACCACCACTATCTTCTATCCAACTTAAGGAAAGAGGGTGAAAAAGAGTACAAGATTCCAAAGGGTGGCCTTTTTGGGCTTGTGATCTGCCCCCATTACCTCTTTGAGATCATTGTGTTTTATGGAATCTTCTTCATTTCTCAGACACTATACGCATTCTCTTTCGCTATAGGCACTAATTTGTACTTGCTGGGTAGGAGTTACTCCACTAGGAAATGGTATGTTTCCAAGTTTGAAGATTTTCCTCAGAATGTTAAGGCTGTCATTCCATTTGTCTTCTAAATGTTGCAATCATAATATAATTTTACTTATGTGTGTCTGGATGAGAATGGATAAAGCAGAATAAAACTGATTTTGATGTTGTGGTTTATTTTTGTATGCTTTTACTGTGAAAGTAAATTCGCAGTAAAAATTAGAACAGCATTTTTTGTTTAATACAGAAACATGGATCTGAGACTTCACACACCAAATCCTAATGTGGTTAAGATTTTGGTTGATGGTGCAGCTACAGAAGTAAGAGAAGAAGTAGAAAAATGTCTAATTTTAAGACTTCAATTCCTAAAAATTTTCATACCGACTCAATGGAACATCTTCTTTCAACCATTTTAACTATAATATAAGGATTTTAAATATAATACAAGGATCGAAACTCATAACATAAATTCATGTTTCATTACTGTTGTATCTTTTAAATATCTTTTAAATGATTTTTTGAAAAGAATCAACTATATTCAACCAAGCTTGTAGAAATTAAAGAAATTATAGATTCCAAAAGCCATTACTGATGTATTTTTAATCCAAGTCTCAAATGGTTAGAAAATTAGATCAATAGAGTAAGAGCTACATTTGGACACACCTTGTGCTCCAATTTTGGAAATTATATTTTTTTCTTTAAAAATAAGAGCAAAAGAAAATCTTTAAGGAGTAATTGTGCAAAAAGTGTGGATTGCTAAAAGGAAATTCATTTTTTCCAACTTATTGTGACATTAATCTTATACAACAAAACAAAATATTATTGGTGTTCAAAGTGGCTAGAGTTGGAAAAGGGTATTATTGGACATTTATGGTGAAGGATGTAAGGACTTTTCTTCATTTAAAAGTTGTATTATTTGGCTTGAGAGTGATGCATGAAAAGCTTTGTTTATTATATATTATCTTTTTCTAATTATAATATTATAGGAAGACCAATATGAAATTTTTTATTGTTTATCTTGTTTTTATTGCTTTTCTTCCAATGATGAGATCAAGGTTGTCGTATCTTGAATTTTAGGTCCTTGTAAAAGATTCGTAAGATAACTTCAGATTGTCTAGAACAATATCTTTCTAATTAAGCCATTATTTATTAATTAATTACTTAAGTAATGTTGCACGTTTGCCTTGCGATGCTTTTATCATTATTCTCTCTATGAAGAGATTATAATAATTGTTTATATATATTTAACCTTGATTAGTATGGTTTTTGTTTTAAAACAATAAGGCTGAGAGAAGAAAGCAACTTTTCTCCATAAACAAAGAGTTTGGAAAAGAAAAATGAGAGAATAGAGAGATTGAGTTGTGTACAAATATGAAAGAGGATATGGATCAATCGTCATTAGCCATTTATGTAATATAATGTTGAAGTTTAATATTTATGTATTATGAAAAAGTGTGACGTGATGGTTAATCAGAAATCTTAATGATAACAATTTTAAATAATTGTTGTAGAAGTTACATAATTAAATGATCATCTAACTTTTTTTTTATCTTATTGATATTAATGATGTATGTAATAATGATTTAACTATTTTTGATAGAATAAGATGGAGAGAAGTTTTGTGAATTTCAAAGATTTGATGATGGAAGACGTATTTATGGGACGGAGACGTTCTTACCAGGTTAATAATCTTCTTAATTTTGTTTTATATTGTTTTATGAGGTTAATTATTAATTAATATATATTTATGAAGCTTTATGTTTTTGTCTTTTATGGCTGATTTTACTTCCTTTTTATTTTCAAGTGTATTGAAGAAAAATAAAATAAAATACTACTTTATTTTTTTTAAAGTTGTTTTTGACAATTTAATCATCAAATAATAATATAGTTCTTAAATTTGTTAATTGTGCAAAGTTAGTTGATTTCACATTAAAACAACTATAATTTATCATAAATGGAATGCTTTATCAATTATGTATACAAGTAAATTTTTTTAAATCAAATTTATTTTTCATTATTGGAAATGAAACACCATATTATTCTAAACATTATTAAGTAATATACAATGTGAGACTAAAAACAAGTTACAAACAATATTTTTGAAAAAAAAAACATATATTGATAATTGTGTTTATAGTTTGTACCAAAAATGTATAACATTCTTTATTGTCCTATTGGGAATTTGGCACAGTTTGTATTTTTCTCGTTTTTTTTTTTCATTCTCATCTTTGGTTTAAATATAAAAGATATTGAAAACAGAGAAAGAGATATGGAAGGTAAAAAATTAAATGATTTAAAATGTCAAGTAAAATATTGTTTTGTTGAAAATTTTATACGAGACAAACGAAAATATATTTGAACAAAATGTTTTAACAAGATTTTGACAAATTTGACGTGGCAACAAACTTTTAAAATTTTTATTACAAAAAGCTTTAATAAGTGAACGGTTACATGTGCGGCATTGGTTTCTTTGGAAATTGAAAGGGAGAAGTGAATTAGAGAGAGAAAGGGAGAACGGGCGAAAGAGAGAAGTGAAAGAGAGAGAGGAAACGAAGTTCTGCCACACTCTCGCCGAAATAGCAGGAGACACAAAGAGAGTGAAAGACAATATTCCCTTGGAGCATTGCAGGCAGAAAGTGAAAGAGAGATAGACACCGAAATACAGAAAATTTTTTGAGCAGTGGTGGAGATAGAGACGGAGAGAGAAAAAGTGTTGCAAAAGAAAAAGAGAGGAACAATCATTGAAGACATCGAGAGAATGAGAGAAGTGAAGCACTGCAGACTAGTGGTGGAAAGTTGGACGCATTGCAGCTGTTTGGGTGGGTTACCAGAGACAGGGAGTAGCGGAAGTCGTTGACGACAACCGTTTCATCGTGCCCACCGTACCATTGAACCTTTCTGTGATCACATTTCATTTATTTAACCCAAAGGTAACATATTTCGTTGGTATAAAGGATTGAAATGGGTAGAGAATGATTTAATTTAGTTTTGAAAGTTTGACTGAATTGGGGGAGTTTGATTTTGTTGGCGTGTGTGTGTAAAGTTGATTGATTTGTGGTTAATGTATTGTTGGCTCTCCATGTGGTTGTTGGTGATGTGTTTTGTTTGTATGATATGCTTGGTCAATGAACATTTTATCTTTGTGTTTGCTTAAATGTTGGTGGTTGATTTGGTTGTTTGGTGTGTGTAAAGGTTATTGATGTGGGATTAATTATTGTTGCCTTTACATGTGATATTTTGTGATGCGGGTGGTTTGTTTGATATGTATGGTGGTGTAGGAGTACAAAATGGACAACAAACGTGATGAATATGTTGATTGCACTGAGGAGAAGAAGATGTGTTAATTTGGAGTCATGTATTGATCTTTCTTCAATTATAATGAATGACGTTTACCTGTTTGTTATGTTTTTCAGATGTTATTTCGTCATTGCTGCAAAACAAAGTTTATCGGTGCTTTAAACAATAGATTAAGTGTGCAACAAAAGGAGTATATTGCAGTCACTCCTTTTTGGTGGTTCACCATGTTAAATGATTTGGTCAAGATAACTAGAAATCTTTTAAGTCATTTATGTTATAAATGGGTTGAAAGAAGGGGCAGTTTTGATGTTGGTGGCCAAGTCGTGGAATTTAATCTATTAAATGTTTGTTTAGGGTTAGGTTTGAGGATTTTGGGTGAAAGAAATGATTTAAATGAGATAGTTGTGGATAGTGACAATTGGAATATTTTTGGGGGTGAAATAATTAATGTTAAGTTGATATATGATTATCTTTTGAAATTTGATGATGATATTGGTGGTGTATAAGTCTTTTGCAGGATTATCTTTTGAATAACAGCTAACTTTTTACAAGCACATCGTAGTATTGAAGGACGTCATGCCTGTGGCTATTGTCAACATTTAGAATCCAATCCCAAATGTATTGTTGTCTTATCTGTTGTAGTTGTTCCTGCCACACAAATAACAAATATGTTACTGTAGATACATCAAACTCAAATAGAAAATCAAAAAATAAACTTCATGAACTTACTATAACTTACATTGGTGTAATGGGGCATGTTATTGCCATCAAATTTCTTATGACCATCCCACAACTCCGTCATTTGAAGAATAATAATGTGACAATCATATCTAAACAGGCCCACAATAAAATAAATAAACACACTCAATTAGCAAACTACAGTGACACTAAACAATGGTTGAATTACAAGAAATGTAAACACTCACAAGTTCAGTTGAAAATGGGAATTATATCGCATTGAACTTCAAATTTTGGTCGGTCATCTTCTGAACACTTCATCAACATCCCAAAAAGCAATTCAAAATTATGAGCCTATAGTGTAAACATAATAAGCACTCATTAAGTGAACCAATTACAAATAAATGACAACCTATAAATAACCAATATTACAAAATGGTAATTTTACACATGCGTTGTCTATTCTTTTACGGTTTTTGTTCGAATGCCCTATCGAATCCAGCACAAATAGCTTCTTCTCTTGACAATTTACAACGTAACACCACCAATGATCCTCATGCACAATTGGGGCAAACAAATGCAACACAAAATAACTATAATCAATAACCTTACAACTATTTAGGACAAAAAATACAACATAATAATTAAATAATCTGACAAAATCAGCAGCCAAAATGTCCTCTAACAATATTAGTCCTGAACGAAAGTAGGCAAGGTAGTTTTTCAATGTCCATTGTCGTCTCTTAACCTTCATCCTACGTGAATCGTGCAACACATGGGTCTACATTCATAACGAACATTAGTTATTTATAACTAAGGTCAAACTAAATAATTCATAACCAAACATTCTTTTTACCGTATATAGAGGATTGAAATGTATTCTTTTCACATGACCATATCGACGTTGTTCAAAGTACATCATTGTGCTCCCACCAAATAGAATAACTTACAAAATATTATGTACAATTCATGGTAAGAAATACTTGAGCAATTCAAATCTTGTAAACACGCTTCTTACCATATTGTCCACCTTCTTTCCAAGACCAAAACCCCAACACTCAGAGATACCCAATATCTGCCCATTGATGTTGGCCACCACCCAACAGTTAAACTATGTTAATAACAGATAAAAAAATTTATATAACCACTTCATAACAGTAATGAACAAAAAGATTACTAATACCTGTAAGGTACAGTGAAATATGTTACACTCTTATACAACTTCATGAAGTCAACTTTAAATTCAGTCATTGATGGCTGTTGTGCAACATATGGAACTATGGCTTGAAGCAGTTCAACTTCACCAGAAATGCCTACATCGAATGCAGAGTTCAAATCAAAGGCTTTCCCAACATCATCACCATTCATTCTTTCAACGACATCTGCATCATCAGGACGAACTTCATCATCATGCTCACCTTCTTCTCCCTCGACATCTTGCCCACCTTTATCATCCCCACCATGACATCGAGAAGATATTTCTTCGCGCAATACACTCATTTCCTCCTTCATCCTTTGTAGGTGTCTTCCATGGTTTCTCAACCTCTTTAGCAAATCTTTTATCGAACCCAACTTTACATCCACATGATTTTTTGGAGTTTGGTTCCTCACTCAGTTGCAACGCTTCACGAATCATTTTATTTTGCTTATCTTCTTCTTTTAACCTCCATTTCCAGAATATCTAAAATAACACCAAAACAAAGAACTTAGTGTTAAAAAATATTAAACATTGTTATAAACCATAAATTGTATGGACTTTTACTTGGCTCTCTTGGAACAACTTCTCAATGCGTCTTGACTTGAAGTGAACATCGCCAATATTCTCGGAAACATTAACTGTAATTCTAGCCCACACAAAGAAGTCTTTCTACACCTCAAATCTACACCAAACAACATGCTAGATTATAACATTTTAAACATTATACAAATAAATAATAATAATTAAATGAAGTACTGTGTACCTGCAAAACTGTTGCTGACCCACTTAGGCAAAGCTCTGTCTGCCCGAGTGCCAAAAACGCACGACTTAAACTTTTAACAAAATAACTATGAACTGCTTTACCCCAATTGTAATTTGATAACCTGTCTATATCATCTAAAACATTGCAAGGAATAATAGTTTTTGAATTCCTAGGAAAGTAAAGCACAATAAAACAAACAAATATGTACAAACGACATACATTATCAACTTCATCAGAATCACTCTCAACCATACTCTTAATGATTTCAATAACAGTTTCAACAATTATTATTCTATCTTCCAAAAGTCCACCCACTACCCCACAAACATTTTTATCAAAATCTACATTTAACCCAACAACCCCCAATCCTAAACACATGCAAATGTCAGCACAAGTAAACGGGATAGACCGTTGCATCACACAAAACGATTCCTGAGCAGGTAACCAACGCTTCAACATCTCAAGCAAAAGAGGGTTACATATCTGCAATGGTTTTCGCATGTGCAAACACTATTTGAATGGTGTATCTTCAATCCTTGCACGATGGCTATCCAAGATCAATCCATTCATTTCGGGTGAATGCACTTTGTGTAACAAAATGTACGCAATCGAGCCTAACAATAAAAAAATTGAAAAAATTAATACTTCATTTTAATTTAGACAACAAAAGAATCACAACAAAATATAGAAATAACATCATGTCAATACCTTGTCATTAAATCCAAATTAACCAGCCATAACGTTTTCATATCCTACTACTGTAAAAAAATTGCGATCAATGTCATTGTTCCAAAGTGCAACACAAACCAGAGGACATTTCTTACACAACACGGAATACATGACATTGGCGAACCACCACACATTGAAAACCACCTTCTGCTGAAACTCTAGAAATTAAATAACAATTAAGTAACTCACTACAAATTTAAAGTCCAAACAACAACACACCACGACCCAAATATGGAAATAGAAAACATGTGCTTTCTTCAAAATTTGCAAAGAGCCACAACTCTAGAACACACAACAGCGAACTACAACAATGGCCACTAAAAATGCACAAAAAACTCACGACAACACCACCAAATCAGTTTTCCAAACTTCTATGAAAAATGAACATCTTCAAAACCAACTTTTTAGCACAAAACCTCAAAACTTTACGAAAATGAAATTAAATTCATCATCATCGAACACCGTAGGGAAGTGTCTAATGGAAGCAAAGCTAACTTACAATGCAACGCTGTGGAGGACGAAATCCTTGCTGTCGACGACGAAAGGTAGCCGTAGTCTCCGCAAACCCACACCAAACTCTGAATGCAACGGTCTGAATGAATGATAGTGTATGAGAATAGTGTAAGTGACTTCCGGTGTGGACAGCGAAATGCTTGCCGGCTCGGTGGCTCTCTGAATCCGATTACTCCGGCGACAAGTACTTGGTTTCTCTCTCTAATTCATTTTTCTCAATCAGTTTCCAAATAAACCAACCCTGCACGTGTAAGCGTTACCTTATTAAAAAATTTTGTAAGAAAAATTTTAAAAATTTGGTGCCACGTCAGATTTGCCAAAATCTTGTTAAAAAATTTTGTTCAAATATAATTTCCAGACAAAACTCTAAAGAAATAAAACTTGGGTTTCCAAACACGTTGGAAAGAGATGTGAGAAGCACGTGTTCTGAAGTGTTTTCAGAAATAGAGGAATAACATTTAAAAGGAATTCTAGAACTTATCTTCAAAAGGAATGAATTTGGAAGCAAACTTCTATAAACAACGATGACTTTTAAACACTTTATTTTTTTTGAACACTTTAAAAATTATTGATATATATTTTAAATTTATATGCATTATCTTTTCCATATTATTATTAAGTATTTAGTCCTCAATAAAAAGTAAATACACCGACACTTAATTCATATAGTACTAAAGAATATATTTAGAATAAAAATTTATTTTATGTTATTATTAATTAAAAATAACTAAATATTTTTATGATCTTGATAGATTAATTTTTTATTTAATTATATTTAAAATCGTAATAGTACTTGTTAAATTTACTTTTAAAGTAACTTAATTTTCTTTATATAATAAGAAATAATAATAAAACATTTTAACTCTTACAGTGTTGTTAAAAGTAGATGATGAATTAATATGTTTCTACGGCTATTATTTCAATTCGGTTAATTTCTAATCGACGAATTTCTATATTGATTAAATATTATATGGGTATAAGTATAAGTACGTGTGATTAGGGATGGCAACGGGGCGGGGCGGGTACGGGTATCATGATCCCATCCCCATCCCCATAATAAAAATTCATCCTCATCCCCATTTCCAAACCCAACGGGTATACAACTTTTGACCCATCCCCATCCCCACCGGGTAACGGGTATTTTCTTATACCCATACCCATACCCTTTTTTTTATTGTTCCATATATCAATTAAATATTTTTTATAAAAAAAATTTAAAAATCACACCAACGGAATCATGATACTATTAAAATATTCAATATTAAAATAACATACTCTTTTTAATTTTCATGATGTCAAATATTAAGAAAAATATTATAATAGTATAAATCTCAAATTAAAGTATCAAATAACAACTAAATAAAATTCAAATAATTATATAAAAGCTAAAAAATTACACATTACTAAAATTTTATAATAACCAAAATATTTATTAATTTTACAAATGATCAGTGGTTTCATTTGCATTCGATCCACCTACACATAAAAAAAAATGAAAAATTAGATATGATATAATAATTGAAATTAAAAATTTTAATTACTAGAATATAATGTACCTTCTTCATCAGATTCATTTTCACTCATGAGAACATCTTTTCCTTTTAATTTTTTAACACCTACAAACACCAAATGTAGAATATTAGATGAGAATTCA
>Ga0214542_1006979_pt1 | contig 20063 bp, 9 predicted proteins | sample CNSS1metaG_FD_160096 | JGI IMG/M metagenome (GOLD analysis project Ga0214542, IMG submission 160096) | Root nodule microbial communities from cowpea collected in UCLA plant growth center, Los Angeles, California, USA - CNSS1 | ecosystem: Host-associated > Plants > Roots > Nodule | place: USA...
TCATTGAGACTTTACATTGATTAATTTGTAAATCTACAACAATAATTAATTGAGCAATAATCTTTAGATAACCGATGATGAATCTATTTTGAAAAAGCAATGGAATCAATCTATTTTCTTTACTATTTTTTTTATTTCTTTTTATCTTTTAAATTTTATTTCTATCTTTGTTTATCTTAATCCCCTATATTTTTTATTTTATTTGACTAACTCATTTGTATAGTTTTATAAGAACTAATTTGTTAAAAATCAATTCCGTATTCGTTGGAAGACGACTTTGGGTTACTTTACCCTTTCTATTTTCTTAACTACTATCTTAGCAATACTAAAGTTGTTATAGTTTAGAAGTATTAATTTGATCGCGTCAACGACAGCGTTATCAGGATTGCTGGTGCTGGTGTTCCTTGAGTTGGGCTCGGAAGGTATCCGTTGAGTTGTGGCTCAGGATAGGGGTTTAAGCACGTGGTATTTCTTGAGTTGTGGCTCAGAATAACATCTCTTAATAATAATTTTTTAATTACAATAGTTATTAAATTCTAATTATAGATAAATGATAATAGATAATATAGATAAATTTTTAAATTTTCGAATAATTAATAATAATTATTGAATTACACTAAATGTTAAATTACAATTATAGATAATAAATAACATAGATAATACTTTTAAATTTCAAACAACTCAATAATAATTTTTTAATTACAGTAATTATGGAATTCCAATTATTATTTTTTATAAAATAAAATAAACATTTATAAATATTTAATAAAATTTAATTTTAACAAATCCATGTAGGGTCAAAATCCGAATAGCATTACAATGAACAGTAAAATTGATTAAATACAGTTATACAATTAAATTTGAGTTTATTAATTTGGTGAATTCCTTCATATATTCTGATTGCATTTTTTATATAAGGAAATATATAGTGCCAACAAATTTTTCACAACTTCTCTTACATATTGACGTGGCAGGTTGTGACATATGTTTTTAAGTTTTTACTTTAAATTTCACGCTAACAAGTTTCGGAGTGAAAAAAGCACATTAGTTTCAAAATCAGGGCATTTTAGGTTTCTGGAAAAACCTATTCTAGACTCATCTTTTCCAGACCCTTCTTCTTTATCTGTCGAAGACTATCTTATCTGCCTTTGTTGCCGATTCTTTATGATTAGGGATCGAGACTAAGCAAGAGTTCGATTTGCATATTCCTTCTCTACAATCCCTTGAACCGCTTACGACAAAAAGGAGATTTCATTGTTCGCACCCTAAGCTTTTGTTTTCGATCCTCTATTGTGTCGTTCATTCACTAGTGCAGAATAAACTTTTTACAGCGTCCAATATGCACCGATTCATGCGCAAACGAGGTATATGAAGATGCGGTGGCACTTTTGTAAGTTTTTCGAACTTTTATGCCTCGGTTGAACATAGAACCGAGGCATAAACCCCCCCAAAATTTTTATTTTTTCCGCTGCTTTGATATTTTTAAACAGGTGACAGACTTTTATGTCTCGGGTCAAATCTAACCGAGACAGATAGATGTTTATGCCTCGGGTCTCCTATAACCGAGGCATATTTGAGTGGAATATGCCTCGGGTGAAATGTAACCGAGGCATATAGATGTTTATGCCTCGGTTTAAAATCAACCGAGACAATAAGTCTTCTTAGGGTTAAAAAGAAATCGCGCCACTGTTCATCTTCTTCGCGTTAGTAGCAACATTTTTTTCTCTCTTCCATTTTCGAACGCAAGTCTCGTTGCAGAACCAAGTTTTTCGTGCCCCTTCCTCTTCAACTTCTCGCGTCTTCCTCCTCAGTTTCTCATCCAACTCCTTGATTCTTACGAGCAACTTCACCTTCTCCCTCTCGCAGTCCTCCAATTTCGAAAACGCAGTGTTTCGTTTCTCTTTGGCATTTCTCAGAGTGGACACCTTGGACTGCACCAACTCCACGAGGTTCTTGTGCAGTGCCATGTTCTCGTCGACCTCGCGTTGGAGCTGGGCAGTGCAGTGCCGTTTCGATGCCGTGTCGGATTTAAGTTGAGGATAGAGCTGGGAGCAGAAGACGTACTCGATTTGCGCGATGCGGTCCTTGGCGTCTTAAATTGAAGCGGTGAGGATGGTGCTGAGACTGCCGAAGTGGTGTGCGGCGCCGGAGTCGGTGAGAGGAAACCCTAACTTTAGAGACGGTGGGTTAGAAAGTTTTTTTTTTTTAAATTCGTGATACCCATTAGGCCTCGGTTCCCTCTAGAACCGAGGCAGTAACCCTTGCATATGCCTCGGTTCGTAACCGAGGCATAAATAGATCTTTTTTACCTCGTCAGTATATGCCTCGGGTGTAAAACCGGAGCCAAAAGGTCAAAATAACCGCGGTCAAATCCCTTCCCTACACTAGTGATTGTGCAAGAAGGTTCACCATAGTTTGAAATTTACAGTTTCATCTCCATCGACGTTGTTGCTCAATTACTGACGAAAGTGGGAGAAAGGTGTTGTTGTCTGTTTCATCTCCACCTCCCTTCTCGAAAGTGGCCTTTGGGCCATTCGTAGTTCGTTTTCTTCGTGGGTACGAGGTGAGTGATTAGAAATCCATGCAAAGTGAAGGTTTACGATTTTTCCTAACATTTTTTGTTGTTTATTTTTGGATCTCTTTCGATGTTGTTTTGCTTCCCAATAGAGAAGAAAACCATGTTGTATTTGTGCGTTTGTGCGTTTTGTACCACAGGTGATAGGATTACAAATAAATTGTGACAAAAGGAACTCATTCAACTTTCTGCAGTTATTTCTCCAATAAAACATAAAATATGGTGTTAAATTCTTTTCCTAAAATTTTTTTTATTATTCATACTTTGTTAATGTCTTATAGATTTTATAGTTGGAAGTAAGGGAGAGGAAAATTTGTTTATTATTCATACTTTGTTAATGTCTTATAGATTTTATAGTTGGAAGTAAGAAAGAGGAAGGAAAAGGGGTCGAAGGCATTTTTGTCGTGGAATGTGAGGCTACCCTGTAAACAAGAAAAAAAAAATTGGAGGATGGCTGACAACAAGGCTCAACTTAAAGGCAAGTTCATGATCTCAATCCATAGAAATTGTAGTCATGTTCTCAAGGTGGAATCTAATTTGGCTCCAACAAAAACTATTTGGTACTGAGTTGGCAAAAAGGATGTGTTATGGGAATTCTCAACTTGTTTGGCCATCTTGGTGGCTTCCTTGCTGAACATGAAGACATCAACCAATCGTAAAACAATAATTTGTATCACCGATTGAAGGATTAACCAAGGATGTTTCAAGAGCCAAGTCATACGAACTTTATTTTTTATTTACGCGAGGAGAAAGCACCAATAATTAGAAGAAACTTAAATTACTAAATTTTGCAGTCCTATGTTTGTGAATGTAGTCATGTTGGAAATATATATATATATATATATATATATATATATATATATATATATATATTGTGAATGTTTGAAGAGTATGATACATTAGTACTTGTCTTTTATGATGTTAAGTAAGAATTAATTATAAAATGTTGAAGTCATATTATTGGATTTTTTCCCTTACTACATGTCAACCCGTGACTTAATAAATGCTAACCTAGGTGCAATGCATTGCACATGAATTTTTCTTTCTCTGATAACTTCAATAGTAACACTTTCATGCCTTGAGTTCATGTGATAAAGTTAAATCTTCATACTCATATTCCTTCAAGTGAGTCTAATTTACTTCTTTTTGTGTTTTGGAAAAGGAAAATAAAGGTGTCTATATTTCTTCTTCACTTCCACTATGCAGTATTATGGCTTACCCATGACTACATAAGTGTTAACCCGTGGTATACGTTTTGAACATGTGTGAAAAGATGTACAGAACCTCTTTAAATCTTCATTCTCTTCATTACTAGTGGGGAATATATGTTGGTGAGTCAAGGAATGCAATTTTCTTAATTTAATCCATAACATCATATCACTAGATCCCTTAACTACGTGCCAACTTGTGACTTAATAAGTGTTAACCCAGGTGCAATGTTTTGCATATGAATTTTTCTTTCTTCAATAACTTTAGTAGGGGCACTTTCATGAGTGATCAAGACAGTGGAGTGATGCATCAAGGAGTGAACAAGGTGATGGGAAGTGATAATGAACATGCTTCAGTTTGAGATGTAAAGTCATCTGAGACTTTGATACAACCTACAAGAGGTAATGGGGAGTATATGGGAGGTGAGTCAGTATATCAGATACAAGTTAGTTGGACAAGTATGAAGGAGCATTCAAGTGTTAAGGTTGCAAGTTGGAAGTCATTTTAAGTGTAGTGACTAAACCAATCTACATTGTTGAACATATATCGCTTAGCACAAAGGCAAAATTTCCAGTGACTATAGGTGTTGGAGTCGTTATATCAGTCGTGTTTGAGTGGTGGTTCTCAGAGGAGATAAGGAGAACATAGCTCCTTCATATCTCATCGATGAATTTTCGAGGACGAAAATTTTTGTTGTTGGGGAGAATGTAAGGCCCACTTACTTTACTACCTTTATTTTAAAGGACTGCTCCAAATAAGTTGGGCCTAGGGCTGGCCCATAAGGAACCAAAGCCCCTAAACCAGCTGAAACACTTTCATTCTTCTCACTTTCAGAAAAATAGTCTACTTTCTCTTAGAACAGTAACGTTCCTTTGATAGGGTTTGGGGTTCATCCAAGTTTAACTGAGTTCAACCCATTTCTTTCACTCACGTAAGTTACTTCCGATGCATACTCTTCTCTTTTAGTTTAATCTTCATGCTTGTCGTTAGGGTTCCTCGTAATAATCTCGTGCTTCCTCTGTATTGAGATTTTCAGCTCTTAAATATGCTCTTGGAGTTGTCTTGCTCATTCGTTTAAGGGTCGGGGTCGTTTTGACTAGCTCTTTCCAGGTAAGGGAAGCTAGGGTTTATGTTTTTAAAGTTATTTTGCCGATTTTTGGTCTGTTGTATGGTTGTGATGCTTGAATGAGGTTGTTGGTCGAATAAAAATGTATGGTGTGTAAGTATGTTTGATTGATGTGGCGCTACTCTTTTTCTACACTGCACACTTTTCGTAAAATGAAGATTTCTATTAAGTTAACCGTTGGATAGAGTTGAAATTTTAACAGCTGATCCTTAACACATAATTCTTGACTTTGACCAGTCGAATCTTTAATCGGAGCTCTGTAGTGAGAGCAGTTTTTATCTCAAGGTCACTGAATTTGTGTTGTTGACAACACTGCACACTTTTCATAAAATAAAAGTTACTACTTCGTTAACCGTTGGATCGAGCTGATATTTTAACAGCTGATCCTTAACACATAGCTTTTGACTTTGACCGGTTCGATCTTGAATCAAAGTTCAGTAGTGAGAGCAGTTTTTATCGCAAGATCGTTATAGTTTGGTTGTTTCTAGGGGTGCAATGCGGGCTGGCCCGACCCGTTTAGGCCCGGCCCGCATAAGGCCCGCACAACACGGGCTGGCCCGCCCCGCATACTCCTTGGCCCGCGGGCTGACCCGTTTTTTTTTTTTTTTTTTTTTTTTTTTTTTTTTTTTTTTTTTTTTTAATTTTTTTTTAATTTTTATGGTAAAACTTTCAATGTTTAAAAATTGGGAAACTTTAAAAAGTTCACAAAATTAAGTAAAGACTTTGGGAAATTAGATGATAAATTGATAATTCAACATTTTCATCGTATTCATACTATGACATACACAATATATTCTTTAAATTTTACAACATCAAAAATTACATAATACTTGTCTTTTCCAGTTATACAAGAATTTGAAATGTTAATGCAAGAGTCCATAAAAGAAGTAATTAATATACACAAGTGCAAGTTTTTTTTTTAATTTTATACGGACTTGCGGGCCGGCCCGCGTGGGTCGCGAGCTAGCCCGTGCGGGCCGCGGGCCAAGCCCAAGTGGGCCTACAGGCTCACTATCCAGGCCCTAATTGCCATCCCTAGTTGTTTCTCTGATCTTGAATGGTTATTACTCGCTTGAATCTAATTGTTATATTAAAAGCATGTGATAAATGATTATGCATGAGTGATGTGATTCATGGATTGTGGATGATAGGTTTGGTATGAACTTGGCATGTGATTTAAATGAGATGATTGGTATTAAGGAGACATGGTATTGATATGAAATACAAATATATATTCACTGTTTGGGAAGGATGAGTTGGTATGGATTCAATATTTGGTTATGAATGAGAATGGGTTGTAAAGGTTGGCATGAGATATTGTGTATGGTAAACATTACTTGATTGATTGAACATGATTGGTCTGTGGTCAATGCGTAATTCCTTGAAATCTCTAGGTGGGATTTCATGGTCTTGCTTCAGTGGTTGGGACGTAATTCCATGGCCCCTATTAGTGGGTGTCCATGGTGATGCCCCATCTATATAATTTGGTAAGGATTCAAGGTAAGGATTGCATCTTGACACTCTAAGGAGTCAGTTAGTCTCACTTAGAGCGGACTGACTCCTATGGTGAGAGTAGCAGGAGGCCTGAAATTCATTAAGGGTTAACCTTGTGTGTGAGGGAATTGATTCATTGTAACACTTGTAACACATAGCTCGGGGGTGAGCAGCTCGAGGGTGAGCAGAGGTATCCATCACAAGTGCGAGCATCCGCTGAATCTGACCAAATTATATGTATCCGGATGAGTCGAGTCGAGTCTTAGTGTATTGATTGGGAGGTTGGATGATGTATGTATATTGGACTGTGAAAGTATATATGATTGCATGGTAAAATATTTTTTGCTCTAGCTTACCTTTTTGCTTGTTTGATTGCCTTTGTATGTTGTTCTTCTACTGTTGCGATGATCATCAATTTATTGATGGGAGCATATGCGAGAGGTACTCGAGGTCAACAAAGAAGGGATGGTTCTGCTGCACAGTCTACCCGTGCTGTCTCTTTGGGCTTTTCTTTAGGGCGAAGGCCCGTGTATTGTATTGCCCTTAAGGCTTTATTTTGAATAGTGGTTATCTCTTACACCTTTTGGGTTGTAGGCCTTGTAGTGAGCTTTAGTATTTCCTTTTAAGTACCTTGGATAACTGTAAGGGATGACTTTATACTCCGTAACTTGCTCTTTATATTATCCGGTGTAAGATTTTATTTAATTACGTTATTATTTAAATGAGATGTTACAATATTATTTTAGTTTTATTATTATTATCTATTATTATTATTATTATAGTTAAACTCACATTTTACATTTATTTACTATGGGATCATATATCAATTACTTACACTTTTTATTTGTTTTGTTGTTAGATTTATTTTTATATCTGCATAATTATTTGAATTAAAAAATAGTTACTAAAATTATTAAAATGATAAAATGGACAAATATTTTTTTGTATGAATAATTATTTTAATTTAACAAATAATAATTAAGAAGATAAAATTTTATAAACAAAAGAGGACACAACAAATGTATATCTTTTTATATATGTAGTTATTATTATTATTATTATTATTGTAAGGCCCAGTTATTTTTCGTTTGGTTTATTTTATAGGTTGTCCAATTCTTGGGCCTAAGGGGAGCTGGCCCAATTCATTTTCTGACCTAAAGCGCCCAAAAACCTAAGTTGAGCTCACTTTCGTAAAAACAGATTTCCCTTCTCTTAGAGCTGCTGCCGCCTCTGCTAGGGTTCCAGAGCGCACCTTCCGTTCGCATTCCGCTTGACTCCGTTCTTGACCCACGTAAGTGTTTCCAATCCATGCTCCTAAAATCTCTGGTCCTATTTTTTGTGTGTAGTGTTAGAGCTTCAGTAGTAAACACTCCCTGTTCGTTTTTCCAACTATGTGATCTCCTCCTAGAGCTGTGGTACTCCGCTATTCAGTGTCGGGACACTTTAAACTAGCTCGTTCCAGGTAGGGAAGGTAGAACCCACTCGTGTATTTCATTCTTTTACTGTTGTTTCACTATTTTACTGAGGGTCTTTGACTGATATGTGGCTCTGTGTGCTTAAAATGCGTTTGGTATGTTGTTTTGGTTTGGTGAGTACGACTATTGCAGGAGAACAGTGGCGAGCCTTGTTACTCTCGCCCAAGCGAGCCAGTCTCGCCTAGGCGAGATGAATAGGGACTCGCCTGGAACCTTTTTGCGCGAAAGGTCGCCCAGGCGACCAGCTCGACTTTTGAGCAAGCGAGTACCTCGCCTAAGCGAGAGGGGTCTCACCTAAGCGAGCTCCCGCGTGTGCTCCTGCCCCTTTCTTGAGCGCTCGCCTAGGCGAAGAGGGACTCGCCTGAGCGAGCACGTCTCGCCTGAGCGAGCACGTCTCGCCTGAGCGAGACCCTTCAACCTGAGTGAGGGGCTGGGCGAGACAATGTGCTGTTTGGATGCTCGGTTGTTCTTGGATAATTAGTATTGGTTTGGAAATGAATGGTATGATGATAAACATGTATATAATGAAATGTTATGTATGCTTGGCATGATTCATGAAATGTGGATGACGGGTTTGGTATGGACTTGGCATGTGAAATAAATGAGGCGATTTTTATTAAAGAGGCATGATAATGAGATGTGTTGGATTCTATGTCCATGGATGGATTATGATGAGTTGGAATGGGTTGGATATGGAAATGTGAAAGGTAACGGCTTTAAAGGTCGACATAATGAGGGGATCTTTGTATCGTGAATATTGTTTGCTTTTATGTTCGTATTTGGTCTGTGTCAGTGCATAAATCCTTGGGGTCTCTAGGTGAGACTGTCAGGGTCGCGCTTCAGTGGTCGGGATGTAATTCCATGGCCCCTGTTAGTGGGTGTTCATGGTGGTGCCCATCTGTATAGCTAGGTAAGGATTCAAGGTAAGGTTGCATCCTAACACTTTGAGGAGTCAGTTAGTCTCACCTAGAGCGGACTGACTCCTGTGGTGAGAGTAGCAGGAGGCCCGAAATTCATTAAGGGCTAACCTTGTGGTGAGGGAAATTTGATTCATTGTAACAATTGTAACACATAGCTCGGGGGTGAGCAGCTCGGGGGTGAGCAGAGGTATCCACCACAAGTGCAAGCATCCGCTGAATCTGACCAGGTTATACGAATCCAGATGAGTCGAGTCGAGTCGTAGTGTATTGGATGAAGAGTTATGACATGCTTGGTTGTTGTATGAGTATGGGATGGTGAAAATATAATTGACTGTATGATGAATATGTTATTGGCTCTAGCTTACCCTTTTTGTTGTCTGTTGTATGTTCTGTGGTGTAGCTTTTTCTTTTGCGATGATCATCAATTTGATTGATGGGAGCATATGGGCGAGGTTCACGTGGCCAACAAGGGAATGGTGATTTCGCTGCTTAGCCATCTGGGCTGGAGTTATTTTCTTCATGTTTTCTTTAAGGCTATGGCCCGTGTATCGCTTTATGTCTTTCTACCCTACACTCTTTGTTAGTCTTGTATTTAATTTTCCTTTGGCATCGTGGTGTGCCCGGTTTTGTAGGGGTTGTGTTAAGAACCCTAGGACTACGCTATAATGTTATCTCTGTGTGACGTTTCCTTTAATTTTGCGCTTTAAATTAAATGGGGCGTTACATTTATGGTATCAGAGCAGTCATTCCTTAGGTCTGTGGACTTGGATGTCCGCTTAGCTTTCTTTGTGTCTTCTAAGTGTTCTTAGTTAAATTTTTGCCTTTATCGAGCCTAACCAAGTGATTTTCTGTGTGCCAGTGGACTATGACACCTCCTCGTAGGACTCCGCAATCATTCCAGGGAGACGCACTGGATATCGCCAGAGCAATAGAGGCGATGGTAGCTGCTATGACGCAGTAGAGTACCGCCATGATGCAGCAGCACGAGGCATCTATGCAGCGACAGGCAGCGTCGCTCGAGCAGCAGCAATTGGTGATGCAGCAGATGGAAGTTGCAAGGGTGGCTGCCGAGGATGCTCATCGGCAGCATATGGAGGCCCTCCACCAGCTGGAGGAGAACAGGGCGGCTGTCCCTGTGTTTGGCCCTGAGCCACGACCACCAGTCAGGGAGTGGAGTCTGGAAGACTTCCTGAAGCACCATCTCGTGAAGTTCAACGGAAAGACCAGTCCAGATGCAGCCGATCAATGGCTGAAGGATCTACAGAGAATCTTTGATGCGAAGATGTGCCCAGCAGATAACAGGTTGGCCTTTGTCGTCTACATGCTGGCCGGAGAAGCTGAACACTAGTGGATGAGCATGAAGTCCATCATGGAGGAGAGAGGAAAGCCTGTGACTTGGGAGGCCTTCCGGGGGAAGTTCCTCTCAGAATATTTCCCCGACAGTGTCAGATACGCCAAGGAGGTGGAATTCCTCCAGCTCACACAGGGAGAGAAGTCAGTAGCTGATTATACTGAGAAGTTTATGCATCTCAGCCGTTTCTACACCTTGCCACTCGATGAGGAGTGGAGATGCCGCAAGTTTGAGAATGGACTCCGCGGCGACATTCGCTTGATGGTGGCACCCTTGTCCATCAAGGATTTTGCTGCTCTGGTAGAGAAGGCCAGAGTAATGAAGAATATGAAGAATGAGGTAGAGGGTCAGCGGCCTCAACAGCCTCAGAGGATTGGTGGGCCATCTGGGTCCAAGCCCAGACATGACGAGAGGAGGAGACCGTACGACAGACCTCACCATCAGCATCAGGGGTCTAGGGCTCTTCCCCCTCAGCAAGGTCGAGTCCAGTGCTATATATGTGAAGGTCCTCACCTGAGGAGCGCTTGCCCACGCATGGAGGGCTACCGCAGATGCAAAAACTGTGGTAAGGAGGGCCACTTTGGGAAGGATTGTCCCACCCTTGCTAAGGCAGCAGCACGCCCTCCAGTTCAGGCTTCTCATCAGCACCAACGGAGAGATAGAGGCAACAGGCCTCAGGCGACGGGCATAGTGTATGCCATGACCGGAGCAGAGGCCGCAGGCTCAGGTAATCTTGTTATGGGTTGATGCATAATAGCGGGTTAATCCTTGTGTGTACTGTTTGATTCTGGAGCGACACACTCTTTTGTGTCAATTGCTTGTGTGGAGCGTCTGGGTCTGCCGGTGCGCGAGCTGCAGTGTGAACTTGCAGTATCTACCCCGACGTCGGGTTTGGTCAGGACGTCATCCTTGTGTGCTAGGCTTCCAGTAGAGGTAGAGGGACGCAGGTACAAAGTAAATCTAATTTGCCTGCCCCTGCAGGAGTTGGAGGTGATCTTAGGGATGGATTGGCTCTCTGCCAATCGCATTCTAATAGACTGTCGTGAGAAGAGGTTGTTGTTTCCTGACTCAGAGGAGTTGGAGTTGGTGTCTCCTGAGGGGGTGGCGAGAGAGATTCAGAGTGGCGCGCAATGCTTCATAATCTTCGCTCGTATGGAGGTAGAGGAGAGAGAAGGACCATCAGTTATACCTGTGGTGCAGGAGTTTGAGGACGTGTTCCCGGATGAAGTGCCTGGGTTACCTCCCAGTAGAGAGGTGGAGTTCTCTATTGACCTAGTCCTAAGAACAGGTCCAGTCTCGATGGCTCCATATCGTATGGCTCCGGCAGAATTAGTGGAACTCAAGAAACAGATAGAAGAGTTGATGGAGAAACAGTTCATCCGACCCAACACCTCGCCTTGGGAAGCGCCAGTGTTATTGATGAAGAAGAAGGATGGAAGTTCATGTCTGTGTGTGGACTACAGGCAATTAAACAAGATGACGATCAAGAACAAGTATCCGCTCCCGAGGATTAATGACTTGATGGATCAGTTGCATGGGTCGTCAGTGTTCTCGAAGATAGATCTACGATCGGGGTACCACCAGATTTTAGTAAAGGCTGATGATGTACAGAAGACGGCCTTCAGGTCCAGGTATGGCCACTACGAGTATGTGGTTATGCCTTTTGGTGTGACCAACGCTCCGGCGGTGTTCATGGATTACATGAACAGGATCTTCCGGCCTTTCCTAGATAAGTTTGTCGTAGTCTTCATAGACGACATCCTTATCTATTCCAGGACTCAAGAGGAGCATGCGGAACACCTGAGGTTGGTGCTTGGTGTTTTGAGAGAGAAACAATTGTACGCCAAGTTATCCAAGTGCGAGTTTTGGATGGGGGAAGTTCAGTTTTTGGGACATGTGATATCCGCCCAGGGGATTGCAGTAGACCCAGCAAAGGTCGAGGCAGTGGTAAAGTGGGAGAGTCCTAGTTGGCCACAGAGATCAGGAGCTTTGTAGGGTTAGCGGGCTACTATAGGAGATTCATAGAGGGATTTTCCAAGATAGTGGCGCCTCTTACTTTGCTTACCCGAAAGGACCAACCTTTCACTTGGACGGACAAGTGTGAGGAGAGCTTTCAAGAGCTAAAGAGAAGATTGACGAGTGCTCCTATATTGGTAATACCGAATGTGGGGAAACTGTTTGAAGTCTATTGCGACGCGTCTCATCTCGGGCTTGGTTGTGTCTTGATGCAAGAAAAGAAGGCAGTGGCGTATGCTTCACGACAGCTTAAGGTGCATGAGCGTAACTACCCCACTCATGATCTAGAGTTGGCGGCGATAGTATTTGCCTTGAAGATCTTGAGGCACTATCTCTATGGTGCTCAGTTCCGTGTGTTCAGCGATCATAAGAGCCTCAAGTACTTGTTTGACCATAAGGAGTTGAACATGAGGCAGAGGAGGTGGATGGAGTTCCTGAAGGATTACGACTTCGAGCTCTTATATCACTCGGGGAAGGCAAATGTGGTGGCAGATGCTTTGAGTAGGAAGACGGTACATACGGCACATCTAATGATAAAAGAGGTAGAACTACTAGAGGAGTTCAGAGACATGAGGATACAGGTGGAGTTGGGGTTCGAGTCCATTAGGTGTAGTACCCTTACTATATCTAGTAACTTCTTGGACTCGATCAGGGAGAGGCAGTTGTTGGATGCTAGTCTGGACAGGGTTAGAGAACAACTTGGATCAGAGGAAGCTAGAGACTTTGCTTTGAGTGATGATGGCATACTGAGGTTTCGGGGCAGAGTATGTATACCCGATGATGCGGAGGTAAAACGGTTAATTCTTGAGGAAGGACATAAGAGTCGTCTTAGTCTGCAGCCTGGCATGACTAAGATGTACCAGGATCTCAAGGAAAACTTTTGGTGGCAGGGAATGAAGAAGGATGTGGCACAGTTTGTATCAGCTTGTCTGACTTGTCAGAAGGCGAAGGTGGAACACCAGAGACCCGGGGGAATCCTACAGCCTTTGGAAATACTAGTGTGGAAATGGGACAGCATCTCCATGGATTTTGTGACCCATTTGCCACGGACTTTTAGGGGACATGACACCATCTGGGTGATAGTGGATCGGTTGACCAAGAGTGCCCACTTATTGGCGATGAACTTGAGAATGTCAATGGCCAAGTTGGCCCAACTATACATTAAAGAGATAGTGAGGCTTCATGGAGTGCCTTCGAGCATAGTTTCCGACAGAGACCCACGGTTCACATCTCGGTTTTGGCAGACACTATAGGGTGCGATGGGTAGCAAGCTCACCATGAGTTCAGCTTATCACCCTCAGACCGATGGCCAGTCTGAGAGGACGATCCAGTCGTTAGAGGATTTGTTGAGGACTTGCATATTGGATCATCTGGGTGCTTGGGATGAGGTATTTCCTTTGATAGAGTTCACCTACAACAACAGTTTTCATGCGAGCATTGGCATGGCGCCATACGAGGCTCTTTATGGCAAGAGGTGTAGGACTCCTCTTTGCTGGTATCAGGATGGGGAAGCGGTGTTGGTTGGACCAGAATTGTTAGAGCAGACCACCGAGAAGGTGAGGATGGTGAGAGATAGGATGCATGCCTCTCAGAGTAGGCAGAAGGCCTATGCAGACCGTAGGAGGAGGCCCTTGGAGTTCACAGCCGATGATCATGTATTCTTGAGGGTGACCCGAACCACTGGTGTGGGAAGGGCTCTCCGCTCAAGGAAACTCTCCCCTAAATTCCTTGGCCCATATCAAATCACGAGAAGGATTGGACTGGTGGCTTATGAGATAGCTTTACCCCCGCAGTTGGCGAACCTTCATCCGGTGTTCCATGTGTCACAGCTGAGGAAGTATGTATTCGATTTGGCCCATGTGTTGGAAGCGGAGGATATACAGATCAGGGAAGACCTCACCGTGGAAGTACTACCCATAGCTCTTGAGGATAGCAAGGTTGAGGAACGTCGAGGAAAGACATTAGTCTTGTTAAAGTCATCTGGGATCGGAGGACGGGTGACTCGACTTGGGAGTTAAAGGAGGACATGAGAAAATCACATCCACATCTTTTTACCTGATAAGTTTCATTTTCGGGGTCAAAAATTTTTGTTGTTGGAGGGAATGTAAGGCCCAGTTATTTTCCGTTTGGTTTATTTTATGGGTTGTCCAATTCTTGGGCCTAAGGGGAGCTGGCCCAATTCATTTTCTGACCTAAAGCGCCCAAAACCCTAAGTTGAGCTCACTTTCGTAAAAACAGATTTCCCTTCTCTTAGACCTGCTGCCGCCTCTGCTAGGGTTCTAGAGCGCACCTTCCGTTCGCATTCCGCTTGACTCCGTTCTTGACCCACGTAAGTGTTTCCAATCCATGCTCCTAAAATCTCTGGTCCTATTTTTCGTGTGTAGTGTTAGAGCTTCAATAGTAAACACTCCTTGTTCGTTTTTCCAGCTCTGTGATCTCCTCCTAGAGCTGTGGTACTCCGCTGTTCGGTGTCAGGACACTTTAAACTAGCTCGTTCCAGGTAGGGAAGCTAGAACCCACTCGTGTATTTCATTCTTTTACTGCTATTTCACTGTTGTACTGAGGGTCTTTGACTGATTTGTGGCTCTGTGTGCTTAAAATGCGTTTGGTATGTTGTTTTGGTTTGCTGAGTACGACTGTTGCAGGAGAACAGTGGCGAGGCCTGTTACTCTCGCCCAAGCGAGCCAGTCTCGCCTAGGTGAGATGAACAGGGACTCGCCTAGAACCTTTTTGCGCGAAAGGTCGCCCAGGCGACCAACTCGATTTTTGAGCGAGCGAGTACCTCGCCAAGGCGAGAGGGGTCTCGCCTAAGCGCGTGTGCTCCTGCCCCTTTCTTGAGCCCTCGCCTAGGCGAAGAGGGACTCGCCTGAGCAAGACCCTTCAGCCTAAGCGAGGGGCTAGGCGAGACAGTGTGCTGTTTGGATGCTCGGTTGTTCTTAGATGATTAGTATTGGTTTGGAAATGAATGGTATGATGAGAAACATGTATATAATGGAATGTTATGTATGCTTGGCATGATTCATGAAATGTGGATGATGGGTTTGGTATGGACTTGGCATGTGAAATAAATGAGGCGGTTTTTATTAAAGAGGCATGATAATGAGATGTGTTGGATTCTATGTCCATGGATGGATTATGATGAGTTGGAATGGGTTGGATCTGGAAATGTGAAAGGTAACGTCTTTAAAGGTCGACATAATGAGGGGACCAGGGATTTTAGGAGCATGGATTGGAAACACTTACGTGGGTCAAGAACGGAGTCAAGCAGAATGCGAACGGAAGGTGCGCTCTGGAACCCTAGCAGAGGCGGCAGCAGCTCTAAGAGAAGGAAAATCTGTTTTTACGAAAGTGAGCTTAACTTAGGGTTTTGAGCGCTTTAGGTCAGAAAATGAATTGGGCCAACTCCCCTTAGGCCCAAGAATTGGACAACCCATAAAATAAACCAAACGGAAAATAACTAGGCCTTACAATTATCACTACGAGATATTATTATAATGGTGTTATTATTATTATTATTTTTTTTATAGTTAGACACACATCTTAAATTAATTTACTACAAGATCGTAATTTAATTATTTGTCATTTTTATTTGTTTTGTTGTTAATGTATATCGTTATATATAATTATAGATTATTATAGTTGACATTAGCCTTCACGTTACAATTAATATTAATATTTATAGCATAAATATTATTATTATTATTGGTATCATTATTATTATTATTATTACTATTCATAATGGTGTTATTATTATAAGTGTGCTTTTTGTAACACTCCATTTAATTAATAAACGTAATTAAAGGAAGCGTCACACCAAAATAATATAGTAGCGCAGTCTTGGAGTTTAAACATAACTCCTTACCATTATCCAAGGCACACAACGATGCCAAACTAAACCAGATACAAAAATTCAACAGTAATAAAATGGACATTTAAAGGACAGCCAATACATGGGCCATAGCCCTAAAATAAGGCCCAAAACAATAGAATCCAGCCCATGTGGGCTACACAGCGAAACCATCACCTCCCTGTGGACCAGGGGTGTTTCTCGCATATGCTCACATCAATAAGTTGATGATCACCGTAAAAAGAGAAAACCACACACACAGAACATACAACAAACAATAGAAAGGTAAGTTAGAGTATAAAACAGTCTATCATGCAGTCACATGTTATTTCACAGCCCAAGCAGTATATGTCATCCAAACATGTTATGACTTCTCAAACAATACACTAAGACTCAGACTTGACTCATCCGGATACGTATAATTTAGTCGGATTCAGCGGATGCTTGCACCTGTGGTGGATTTCTCTGCTCACCCCCGAGCTGCTCACCTCCGAGCTAAGTGTTACAATGTCTCAATCCCCCCACACAAGATTAACCCTTAATAAATTTCAGGCCTCCTGCTACTCTCACCACAAGAGTTAGTCTGCTCTATGTGAGACTAACTGACTCCTTAAAGCGTTAGGATGCAATCTTACCTTGAATCCTTACTAAATTACATAGATGGGGCACCACCATGAACTCCCACTAATAGGGGTCATGGAATTACATCCCGACCACTAAAGCACCACCATGAGGTCTCACTTAGAGGCTCATGGAATTATGTGCTGACCACATACCAATCATACTCAATCAATCAAGTAATATTTAATACAAATATAGATCCCATGCCAACCTTATTAACCATTCTTCATTCATATTCCATGTTGAATCAATAACAACACATCCTTCCCAAATTCATGAATATAGAATTATATCTCATGCCAATACCATACCAAAATTTATCATGTCTCACCCATGAATTATTCCATATCTCATATCAGTTCCATACCAACTTATCATATTCAATCCATGAACCAATCCCATACATGCACATTATGCATTTCATGCCTTTAACATATCAGCTCATCCAAAATATAGTAAGCATACAAAGACAATATGAGAAAAACAATATTGGGCCTTACACTTTTTTTAATTATAGAAAATGTTGTTATACTAAATATTTTTGCTAAATAGAGTTTTAATCTTTTAAAATTTTTATAATTTATATTAATAATATTATTAGTATTTTTAATTATTAAATAAATATAATAACAATTATATTATTATTCTAAAAAAATTTAAAATAATAACAATTATATTATAATTATTTCATAAAATCAATTAACTATATTATATTATGATATCAGTTCTATTTATTATATTTAAAATTAAAATTATTATTGCATCACTTAAATTTACTAATTATATTAATAACAATATTTGCAATAATATAACTTAATATAACAATATTTGTAAACACAAGCGCTATCGCGCATGTGTGTATGCATTTTTTGAATTATATTAATAATTGATGATATTGTAATGTTATTAAGTTAATAAACAAAATAAAAGTATATTTATAAAAAATAAAATAAAATGTACGGAGAAAATAAGAGAAAAATAACTGTTGATGAATAGTAAGTGAAAAAAAGAAAAAGGAGATAAATAAATAATTTTATAAAAACTTGTAAAAGTAACCATGAATTTTTTAAAATTTAATAAATAATTAAATTATAAAGGGTAAAGTTGGAATTATGAAATGTGGACACAAAAGAGGGAATTCCTTTATATATATAGATAGATAGATACGTTCACTATTTTAATATTTATAACAATATATAAAGATGATTCCCTCTTTTGTGTTCACATTTCATAATACCAATTCTACCATTTACAATATAATTATTTATTAAATTTTTTCAAAATTAATGGTTATTTTTACTTATTTTCTATAAAACTGTTTATCTTTTTTTTATTCATTAACAATTAATTTCTCCATTTATTTCACTTTATTTTTAATAAATATAAATTTATTTTATATATTAACTTAATATATTAAATACTATTATCATTCATATTTAAAAAATAAGTGCACGACGACATCTGTACGCTAATACAAAGGAAAACGATTGTTTAACAAAGTGAATGTTACAAACTTTTTGACAAAGTGACGTGGCATGTATTAAAATGATTTTTTTGAGTTAAAAAATGGAAACTGCACGTGTGAGAGAGAATTGAAGAATAGGGACGTGGGTTCAAAAAATAGATTGTCTTTCACATAACTGTTCTCGCGCGTTGGAGTTCATTTTTGGCCCCTCTTAAACCTTTTCTTCCCCTTCTCCACGGTGATACAGAACCATTCTCCTGCACATTTCCATTGCTTAAAATTTCCGCTGCATTCACCCAAACCCATTATCGTTGCACATCGAATCCCACCTACACGAAAGCAGTTCGTCCCGACGGTGGTAGACGAAATCACAGTGGAACGTTCCCGACGGTGGTTGACGGAGAGCATTGAAGTTGCAGGTTAGCATTTTCGATTATAAATCAATTTGGGGTTTAGGGTTTTGATTGGAAACCATTTCTGCTTGGAGTGGAATGTATTTTTGGGGTTTAGGGTTTTCATCCGAAACTGACGTGCTCCTTATGATATCTATGACAGCTTCGTGCCATTGCTGGAGGTGAGATGAAAATTGAAGTGTGGTGTTTACGGAGCTGACTTATTTGCAGGTTATTTCAATTTTGCTTTTGTGAGTGTCATTTGAATCTAGCCTCCTTTATTTTGAGTTTTGTTCTTTGTGAATCCCCTATTTGATTTGAAATGGTTTGTTGTGTTGTGGTGTTTGATGAAAGTATGATTGGATGGCTTAGTCTTACACACTCGTTGAATGAATTCTATTAGTTGGAAGCTTTATATTATTTGCATACTAAAAGTTGCAATGCATTTGCCACATAAACAGTTACAATTTGGTGTTTAATATTTTGGTCCATGTTTACGTGATGTATTATCCATTTGTCATATTCTTCATCTTTTCATTTTGATTTGGTTACAGTTGTTATTATATCTTTACATTGTGACGTTGTTTCTTTTTATTCTCAACTCATGTTAATTTGTATGTTAGTAATTGATTTCATATTATTTTGTTGAATGAACCTATGAATCAAAGTTTTACCTGAATCATATATGCTACATATGTTTTATGACAAAAAATGAGATTAAATTCTGTAGTTATGATTCTGTAAGAATATTGGAACTTTTGAAAACTCCCCTTGCAAATTTTGTATCACTTCGCTACTAGTGTCAATGGTGAATAACATGAACCTAGTTAACACCATTTAAGAATTTAGATTGGAACTCTATTTCCAAGCACATTCTATTGTGATAATAATTTGGTTAAAATTTTTCATATTTTTTATATTATTTGAATTCTAAAAGTTGCAATGTGTTTGCCACATAAACAGTTCCAATTTGTTGTTTAATACTTTGTTCCTTGTTTTATTAGTTTGATTACTTTATTTGATCATGTGGTGTTATGTGTTTTATCCGTTTTGGTGATGTGCTTTTTTGGTTTTTATGATTGATTTTCTGTGTGGTCATTTTTAGGTTTTAGGGCGTTGGTGAGTGTTTGTTGATAACTCTACTAAGTATGGATATGCAACAAGGTAATGACTCCATTGAAAATAAGGTATGAATAACGTTACCATACATTTGATTTGTGTTTGACATTTTAATAAGTCCCATTAGTGTAGTTGTTTAATTTTCTTTGCAGATACATTTGAGGCATTCTTGTGGAACAAAATATCTTGCATCTATTAACAACCAGTTAACAGCAGAGCAAAAATTATTTATTGAAGGGACATGTTTCGGATGGTTAACAATGTTGAAGGAGCCTACGAAATTGTCTAGAAACCTTCTTAGTAAATTATGTTCTAGATGGGATGACAAGAGTGGATGTTTTCAAATTAGATCCCAATCAGTTCGATTTACTTTATTGGATGTTTGTGTAGGTCTTGGTCTTAGGGTGGTTGGTCCAAAATTCAATTTAAACGAAATCGAAGTGGAGAGTAATT